>Ga0209211_10000602_pt1 | contig 72891 bp, 94 predicted proteins | sample RifGroA2_FD_183992 | JGI IMG/M metagenome (GOLD analysis project Ga0209211, IMG submission 183992) | Groundwater microbial communities from Rifle, Colorado, USA - Groundwater A2 (SPAdes) (version 2) | ecosystem: Environmental > Aquatic > Deep subsurface > Groundwater | place: Rifle, Colorado... | reverse complement strand
CCTCAAATGCACTTCATGCCAGCTCGACACAACATCATGCACAGAAGCACCCAAATGCGGCAACAATTTCATAGACAAGGGAGAAAGCTGCGATAGTGCAAACCTTGGACCATTAAACGGCAAGTGCATAGATTACAACCCATCGACTTTTTCAGGAGGGGATTTAGGTTGCAACAACTGCCAACTCGACACCTCAAAATGTGAAGGCACGCAAGGAACTTGCGGAGACAGCGTCATAAACCTAGGAGAAGCCTGCGACGGCAACAGCTTCGGCAAAATAAAAACATGCTCCGACTACAGCCCCTCGCTTACAGGAGGAAACCTCAAATGCACTTCATGCCAGCTCGACACAACATCATGCACAGAAGCACCCAAATGCGGCAACAATTTCATAGACAAGGGAGAAAGCTGCGATAGTGCAAACCTTGGACCATTAAACGGCAAGTGCGTTGACTACAGCGCCGAATTTAACTCAGGCTCAATGAAATGCGCAGACTGCAAGCTCGACACTTCAGGATGCGCAAAGGCCCAGGCATGCGGCAACAACAAGCTCGATACAGGGGAGCTTTGCGACGGCACAAACTTCGGCAACATTACAGATTTAAGCTGCAGCAAGTTCAGCCCAAATTTCATTAACGGGACTTTGGCATGCAAGTCCTGCAAGGTAAAAACTGATGACTGCAGGACGAATTCCACGCTGCCGGTGCTGATTACCTGCAGGGACAGGGGGGACTGCAAGTTAAACGAGCCTTGCAGCGACAATTCAGACTGCGAAGGCAGGTTCTGCTCCGGAGGGAAGTGCGTGCAGGCTGGCTGCAGCGACGGCATCAAAAACCAGGGCGAAACTGACATCGACTGCGGAGGGCCATGCGGCAAATGCCCGAATGGAAGAGCCTGCAACACAGAAAACGACTGCCAGAGCAACTCCTGCAGCTTCGGGTTCTGCAGGCAGCAGGAAAGCTGCTTCAACGGCAAGTTCAACCCAGGCGAAACTGACATCGACTGCGGAGGGCCATGCCCGTCAAAATGCCCTGAAGGAAGAAACTGCAACTTGGACAGAGACTGCGAGCAGAGCATGAAGTGTATTTCATCGTCATGCAAAAGCTGCGGGGCAAACGACAACAACTGCAACGGGATTCCTGACGACGAGGAGCTAAGCGGTATTAAGGACACGGACAAAGACGGCTTGCCTGATGAGTGGGAAATAGAGAACGGGCTTAATCCTAACGATCCAAGCGACGCTGATACAGACTCTGACAACGACGGCCTGACAAATCGCGAAGAATTTGATGTGAAGAATACATACGCAAGAAGCACAGACCCAAACAAAGATGACACGGACGAAGACGGTTTCAAAGACAAAGACGAGATTGACAAAGGCACAAATCCTGTTGATTCCGAGGACTTCCCGAAATCAAGCATGGCAAAGATTATCATGTTCTCTTTGGGTATATTAGTGCTGCTTTCAGGCATAGGGTATCTTGCTTACCAATTAAAAATGAGGAAAGGGGAGAAGCACGAATTGCCGAAGCATAAAGAAGCTCCAAGGCTGGCACCGCAGCCGCAGATGAGGCAAGCGCCGCAACGGAGGAAAGAAGAAGACGCGAGGCTGGAAGCCTTGAAAAGAAGAGAAGAGCTGAAGGAAAAGGAAAGGGAAAAGCTGTTTGAGGCTTTTGGCAGAGAGAAAGAGCCGGAGAGCGCCAAAGCCGAAAAACAAGAAGCACTTAAGGCAAAGAAGCCAATAGCAGAGAAAGCTGATAAGAGTAAAAAACGGCCGAAAAAGCCGAAAGAAGATGTTTTTGTCAGGCTCAAGGAGATTGCAAAAGAGGCAAAAAAGAAGAAATCAAAGCGCAAAAATGCCAAAAAATGAAAAGGGCACAGATTTACAGCCAGATATTTATCTACGTGTTAACCATAATATTAATATCTTTTATTCTGGTTTACGGCTATAATTCAGTCCGGAATTTCAGGGAAAAGGCTGAGCAGGTGGCATGCCTCAAGCTGAAAAGCGAGCTGAGCAACTCAGTTGAGAGCATATCGGGGGATTTTGGAAGCATAAGAAAAAAAGACCTCCAAATGTGCAGGGGATATACCCAAATATGCCTTGTGGAGACATTCGAGAAGCCGAAGCTGCCTGGCAAGATTGACCCTATTATAAAGGACAGCGTATTGTCAAACACAGGAAAGAATGCATTCTTGGTTGAGAGAATAGCGAAGGAGCCATTTTATGCAGGGAAAATATCAGTGGAGCCTGATGTGCTGTGCATAAAATCAGTCAATAACAAAGTCAGCCTGAGGCTGGAAGGCAAAGGCAACCATGCAATAATCAGCGAATGGACAGGCTAATTTATTAAACATCGGATACAGGTTCTGCGATAATGGACAAAAAGGCATTTGAAATACAGTTTAACTGGATTTTTGTGTTGGTGGCTGGGGCCACAATACTGCTTTTTTTTTCAGTCATAGTAATCAAGCAAAAGGCTGTGTCAGAAACCTCTACAAAAGCTACTGTGCTTAAAAGCTTCGAGGCGATAATAACAGGAACAAGCGTAAGCACTGATACAACAAGCATAATAGACATACCCAGCTCTGATATAGAAGTGAGCTGCGGCAGAATATCCCTTGGAAGAGTATCAAACCAGTATCAAAATCTCGTGCTGTTTTCCCCGGCATTAATCAAGGGAAACAGGCTCATAACACATACATTAGCCTTCAGCACCCCATACAGGGCGACAAATCTCCTTTACATAACAAGCCCAAACCTTCGGTACATCATCATAGGAGACAGCAATCTTGCAAGGGAAATAAACAGCTCATTGCCATCAAGGCTCAAGAAGGAATTTTACAATGATGCTACACAAATCAAAAACCAGAACAACTACAAGGTTAAATTTGCAGTTTTTGGCGACATGATAGATTTTCCGAAATCGCTTGAGGAGATGCCCGATTCGGATGTTGAAGCAGCCAGGTTTACAGGCAACAGCTGGAACGGCATCGTGGATTTCTATGCCAAGGAAAAGTCTTCATGGCAGCGTAAGGGCAGCTCAGCTTACATAGGGAAAGCATCGCTGATAGGAGCCGTTTACTCAGGGAAAGAGATGTACGACTGCAACATGGAAAACATCTTTTTCAGGCTTAATCTTGTGACAAAAGTTTACATAGACAAGACAAAAAAGCTTGCCCAAGATGCCGCGTCAAAAAAACAATTTCAATGCAGCCAGATCTACAGCAGCTCCCTGAACCACCTCAGCAGCATTGGCTCTGCCTCCAAATTCACAAATGAAAATGTTGCTGTCGTAGCAAGCGCTGCAAAATCGCTGGCAGAGGAAAGCCAGAATGCCCAGGTATACTCCTGCCCGCTTATTTACTGACATGAAAAGAGCGCAAATCCAGATGGGAGAAACAATAGCTGTCTTGTTTGTATTCTTTGTACTGATAACTATAGGATTTATATTCTATGTGAAGGTCGTGAAGAGCAACATAGAGCAGGAGAAAGACGAATTCTCTCAGCTCAGGTCAGTCGGGGTTGCACAAAGAGTCATGTTTCTGCCTGAGCTCCAATGCAGCGAGGACAACATAATAAAGGATAACTGCATTGACATCCTGAAAATTGATTCTGCGCAAAGCCTTATGAAAGAAAATGAAGTCTATTACTATGACCTGCTCCAGTTCAGCGAAGTGAGCATTTCACAGATTTACCCAGTAGAGGCAAAATGGGAAATCTACTCGCGAAGCCTGGAGGGCTTCAAGAGCAAGTTTGTGACAAACATTCCCATATCATTGTACAATCCAAGCACCAGAAGATACGGCTTCGGAGTCTTGGCTATAGAGACATTTTCAAAATGAAAACACAAACAAAATCCAAGAATCTTGTTGTGCCACGAAAATCAGGATTTTCGACGGGAGCGCAGATGGAAATACTTGGATTGGCTATTGTAGTGGTTTTGATACTCATGGCCACAATCTACATAGTCTCATTTCTGGTTATTAAAACCCCGACAGACTACAGAAAGGGCTTTGTGAGCGCAGAGCTGGCATCAAACATGCTAAATACGCTCCTCAAGACTGCAGCAAAGGATTGCTCGCAGCTTACAATGACAGAGCTTTTCCAGGACTGCGCGCAGGGGCAGGGCATTGTATGCAGCAACGGGCAGGACTCATGCATGTACGCAGAATCAACGGCAAAGAAAATATTTGAAAAGACCCTTGACAAGTGGAACATGAAATACGAGTTTCTGGCTTATACAGACATAAATGCGCCTTTAGTCAAGGCAGGCAGCCGCTGCCTGTCAGAGAAAAGGTCAAAACTGTTCCCAATCCCGATAAGCTCTGCAACTATGTATGCAAAACTTGACATTTGCGGATAAAAACCAAATATTTATATATAACTTCCTTAATAATTTGCTATTGCTAATAGGTACATCAGATGAACAAAAAAGCGCAGAGCATTTCCATAAACACAATCATTGTCGCTGCAATAGCGCTGGCTGTGCTTGTTGTATTGTTTGCAATATTCACAGGCAGGCTCGGCGGGTTCACAAAAGGCGTTCAGGAAACAGACACCTGCGCGCAGAAATGCGCCAGCCTAAACCTCCAGAACTGGGCTGACTCAACGCAATTTGACTGCTCCCAGAAGCCATCCGGCACATTCATTGCAGGCAGGTACAGCGACACGCCTACAAGCGGCTGCTGCTGCTATAAATAAAATCTACAAAATCTTTATATACTCTTCTTTTAACGATACCAATATGGTTAAAAAAGGGCAGAGCATCTCCATTAACACAATCATTGTGGCTGCCATTGCATTGGCTGTTTTGGTTGTGCTTTTTATGATTTTTACTGGAAGGTTCAAGATTTTCAGCGAAGGCATCAAGGAATCTTCGCTTAACTGCGACAAAGCCTGCAAGGCAGTAGGCTATTTGGAAGGTAGCAAGCAAGGCAGTTGCTTTGGCAATGATGTAGAAGCGCCAGGAAAATTTGAAGGGTTTAGTGAAGGGGATAAATGCTGCTGCAAGCCAAGTCCAAGGTAATATCCATTCAATCTGCCAACCCAAATATTTATATATACGATTCTTTAGAGTTTGTATAAGAAAAAATATGATTAACAGATTTTTCTACACTAAAAGAGGGCAAGAAGACTTTTCAATAGGGCCAAAGCAGCTTATGCATTTCCTGATTGTCATCGGGCTTTTATTGATATTATTCGCTATAATTAAGTTAATTGGCAAAACCATATTAAAATGATTGATGGAAAAAGAAGCATGGGCTACAGTACATTAGCTATAATCATCCTACTTTTAGTCTTGGCGTATGTGCTTCTTACTAATACAAATACTTTTGCCGGAATTCTAAAGAAAGGAGGAGATATAGAAGTCTGCAGGTTGAGTGTTCTGGCACAAGCTAGCGTTAAATTAGCAGGACAATCTCCTCTATCACTGAAATGCCCAAGGAGAGAGATAAAGTTATTTAATGATAAAGTTGAGATTAATGGGAAAAAAGAAGCAAAATATGAATTTAAAAAATTAGATGATAATATTGTTAACAAAATTGTTGCTGAAGAGTTAAGATTATGTTGGTATAAGATGGGCGAAGGAGAGGTAAATGTTTTTCAACAGGCATATGTTACTGAAATAGATACTGTATGTTTAATATGTTCTGAAATAAGCTTTGACCAAAAACTAGAAAATAAACAATTCCAAGGCTTGGTGGATTATCTGAAAGGCAACAAAATGCATGAAACAGATATTTATTATTTTGATTATTTGATTCGATCCCAAAGAAACACATATCTTTTGTGGGGGAATATACCGTGGTCACAATATACACCATGGGGCTGGGGAACAACTGACAGAATAACAAATAATGTAGAAGAAAATCTGCAAAAATACAAAGAAGGTAGTAATAGTCTTGTCACAAATAAGAATTATGTTATATATTTTTTAGCCCATAAGCCAGATTGGCTTACAGAGTTTATAGGGGTAGCAATTTCTGCCCACTACATAGGATTAGGAGATAATACTAAGGTAGCTAAAGAATGCAGGCGTTTAGTCAATTAAATGAAAAGCAAAAAGGCATTGGCAATAAGCTTTATTGCAGCTATGATACTAATCCTAGTTATCATAGTCGTCATGTTTATGTTTGAAATAAGGGCGGGCGAATTGTACAGAAATATTGTCAGCAAGAATACATGCAAATCAAGCGTAAGGGCGCAGGATATTGGCACTATCAAAAATATAGCATTGCCGTCTGACATCAAATGCCCGCTGCAGAGGATTGAGATAGAAGAGAACGACCCGGAAAAAATCAAGCAAAAATTTGCCAAGCTCTATTATGACGTATGCGACGAATTCGGGCAAGGGACATTAAACCTTTTTGGCAAAAGAGAGACAACATTTTGCGTCATAAGGGACAGTGTATCATTTAAAAACAAGAACATCAAAATCAATGATTTCGGTAAATATCTGGCAGAAAATAAAATTCCGGGAAAAGATATTAATTATATCCAATTCTGCTCTGGTTACAAAACAGAAAGAGCTGCAGAAATCTATAAGGACATTGAAGTAAAGCAATTTACTGACGATACAATTTCTACAGACAAAGAATATGCTATTATCTTTGTCTATGCCAAGGGAGAAGAGCAACTCAGAGAAATAATGAATTTTGCATTTGGCACCAGCGTGCCACATATAGGATTTTATGTTGGTGTGGGTTTTGTTGCACTTGGGTATGGTGTAACAGCAGCTACAAAGGGTGTTGGTGGGGTGATTGGATTACCACTAGCTTATTTAGGAAATCTCATGATGTATGGGGGTTTGGCAACAGCCGGGGTATCCGGGTTTTTCAACTGGCTCACCAATGAAAACATAAGAATGGAGTGGGCGTCATTTTTCTTAATAAGGGAATTTAACGAGCAGGAATTAAAAAAGCTGCCATGCGAGTACTTGCCTGCTGAGCAAAGTTAAAGGCATAAGTATTTATATAACTATTAAGAATATATCCATAAAATGAAATTCAATAAAAAAGGAATTGATATAGGATTTGCGACACAGCATCTTGCGACAATTTTATTGGTATTAGCTATTCTTGCTGTTGTTTTGTTTATAATACTGGTGTGGGCAAACCCAGCTCTTGGCGAATCTTTAAAAAGGTTTGATTTTTGGTGATGAATATGAAAAAGAGAGCAGCAGTAAGTGCTCTTGGAACGCTTCTGATTGTTGTGATTGTTTTGAGTATTATATTATTTGGAATTCCATCAAAGATATATAAATTAGGAAAATCATTTTTTAGTTTATTTGGGGTTGGAGAAGCTGAAGCAGGCACCAATAAGGGAACAGAAATAAAGCTAAGTTATTCAGAAGCGGTTTTCAATGCATTTATCAGCGCCTATGAAAGCTGCAAGTCTTACAGTTCAGAGCGCTGCATATGCGAGCAGTTTGATGTAACCTCAATTCCACAAGGCTACTCTATAAAACTACAAAATCTTGGTTTGGAAAAAACAAGAATAGAGCTTTATGGGAATAAGCCAACTCCGGAAAAAGCCAAAATTATAGAAAATGATAACCTATGCCTTTATGAAAAGCAAGCTAAGGGGTTTCTGGGACTAAGCACCAATGAGGTAGTTTTAGGCTCAGGAGCTTATCCCTACAAAATTAGCAATAAAATCCAACTATTTAAACATACCAATAAGATGACTTGCTTTGTCAGCGGAACTTATGAAAGCAAGGCTTTTGATGAAATAGCAAAGACTAACATTAAATGCGGGCTAAAATCAAGTGAAACAGCATCATTTAAAACAGGCATGCTGGATTTGAGCGACTACACTAAAGATTACAGTGATAACCACCCAAATTCTTTTGTTGCAAGCAAAGATGCAGACGCCGCCTCCATTGTACAACACCTAAGCTCATTCCTGCAGGACAACATAGGAAAAGTTACAAGGACGACAGAGGCTTTAGCCACTGCGCAAAGCCGCTTGGAAAGGAGGAGAAACATGTTTAACAACGCATATGCAGATTTTGATGCCAACAAAGATTCCATGATAAACGATGATGCTTATTTCATTTCAATCAGGGCTCTCCAAGTGCAATTGCAGAATTCGCCATTAACAAAGGATTATTTCATAATACACTATTTAAGAGATTCAGAGCAGTCAGAGCTTTTAGCCATGAAGATAATAGCAAGGCTCAAAGAGATGAACGGCAAGCTAATTTATAATGACAAGGAAATAAGCATAGAATCAGAAGTGCCGCCGCAATACAAGATGAACTTTATTATAGCCCCGGAAAGAAATTCAAAGGAAAACATAGGGCCTGTTTTTTTGGCTTGCGCAGATGATTACAGCAAATTTCAAGTATGCAAGGAAAATGCTTTAATACCCGCTGTGTTTATAGACATAGTTGAAGTGAATGGAGACGGATACTACCTTATTGAAGGGCACCATAAAGCAATTGCAAGAAAGATTTATGAAGGAGTAAATGATTATCTGGAAGAGCAATCAGAATAACAAGAATGAAATCAAAAAAATCCATGGAATGGGCGCTTACTGCAGTAGGAGTAGCAGTTTTAGTCCTTGCTGTTGTAGTAGTATCACTTTTGATTTTTAGCGGAGGCTCCAGAAAATTTGCCCAGACTATAAGCAGTTGTGAGCAGAATGGCGGGAGATGTGTAGGAGCAACTGAGTGTGATACAACGACATTAAGTTTTGAGTGCGCCAAACCAAAAATATGTTGTGCCAGAAGCACTGGCTTTGTTTGAGAGGTTTTATGAAACTAAAAAAAGCTCAGACAGATCCTATTAAAGTACTTGTAACTATGCTGGTTGTTTTGGCGGTTGCCACTGCAGTAGTATTTCTTTTCTGGGATAAGGGGATAGGCGCATTAAAGACGCTTAGCCCGGCTGAAGTTAACGCAAAAAACAAGGTGTGCGAGATAGCAGGAAAGCAATTAGCTGAAAAAGGCACTCTTAAGGAACCGATTGAACTAAGCAAAGGAGACGGTTTTCCTGACGATTGTGACATATGCTTGGGAGGTGACAATAGAATAGTATCAACCTCCAGCGGGATACCGGATGCCTGCTATGCTCAGACGACAAGCGAAATTAAAATTCAAACCTATAAAGACATGTGCAAGGCAAGAGGCGGATGCTATATTTCTGATACAGACCAATGCTGCCTAGGAAATGTTGCATGCGGGCCAAAATGCAAAAAATGAATGAGCACAGCAGACATTTTTTGCGTAAAAATAAAAAAGGTGACATTGAGATATCATTGACAGAGCTAATCGGAGCCCTGCTTTTTGCAGTAATCGGCTTTCTCATCTTCGTTTCCATAGGAAAATTAAGCGGCATTTTTATTTCAGGCAAAGACTATGAATCAACAATAAAGAGCTTTGAATTGCTTGGGAAGAAAATTGATGATTTAATCAAGGACAGGAACTACGCAAATGCAAACATCCTCTATTTTTTGGATCCTCAATACATTCTGGTTGGATTTAACTATAAAGACACGGTTATTCAGATGAGGACTTGTGATGGCACTATCTGCAAAGGCGAATATTTGAAAAAATCAAGGGAAAAAATCGGTAGTTTGTGCAATGGTGCATGTTTATGCATATATAAGAAAAAAACATGCCATAGCTTTGATGATGACATCCAAGTGCCGTTACAATGCAAAAATTTTGATAAAAATGTGGTATTTCTGGCACCGTCAGAACAAAAAGATGTGTTTTGCAGTGTGGAGGCAGGCTGGAATCCAAAGGCGTATCCTGATTATTACCAGGCTGGCGGAGGCTACAGATTTCTAATATCGTATGGTTTTAATACAAAGGAAATATACATGGATAAATACCAAGCTCCAGACGGCAATGTCTTCATCTTCATAGCCGAATACAAAAATCAGCCTGAAGACCAGATTTATAAAAGGAAAAACTTCATGGAAGAAATCTATAATAAAAATCCCCAAGCAAACAACCAAAAATAATATAAAGAGATTTATTCTGTAAAATATTATGAAAAAAAGAGGGAATAATGTGCATTTCTTTGCCCGAAAGGCGCAGATGAACGAAATCTATCATATCCTAATTCAGATACTTATTGCAGTGATGACATACATAATTTTGCAAAACTACATAGATTCTGTAGCCAAGGATACCTTGTTTGAGAAGTCCTACTTGTCAAAAGACATAGGGCTGCTGATAAATGCGCTTTATGCAGGCTCTGGTGATGTAGAATACACATACGTGAACGACAAAGCCGAATTAAATAAGTTCAATTTTGGTTTTAATGAGCAAAAAGTAAGTATAGTGGAATCAGGTTCTGCTGGAAAAATTGTGTCAGAGCAGCCTTATGGCGAGGATTTAAACTCAAGATATTCCGGGCAAAAAATTTACAGCCCAAGCCAAATAATTTTTTCCAGAACCAAGGAACGCCTTCAAATAAGCCGGAATTCAAATGAAAAATAAAAGAGCAATAACTACATTTGAAATATTGATGTGGGTGCCAAGAATACTTTTTTTAGTTGTAGTCATGTTTACTGTAATGATTTTAATAAGGAGCTATGTCGCAACCACAATTGATACTTCGGAATTAGAGGCCAATATCTTCATTAGCAGAATTCTGTATTCTCCTAATTCTATATCTTATTTTGACTCAGACATAGGAAGGACGTACCAAGGCGTAATTGATATTAATAAATTCAAGTCACAGACTGCTGATAAATTTCTGGAAAGATCCGTTTACTACGGCGACAATAACAAGGAAATCGGCGCGAAATTTCTTCTGAGGGACTTAAGCTCAAATGAAAACAATGAGGTAACCATTTATTATAATGAGGACTTTTTCAGGGAACAGAAAAAACTGGCTGATTCCGGATTCACAAGAGGGCCTGGAGGCGCCAGAGGCTATTCAAAGAAATACGATGTTATCATATCAAAGGACAACATTTTGAACAGAGGTGTGCTTGCAATAGACGTAGTAGTGCCCAACAGCTAAAATGGACAATAAACAAGGTTTTGTAGTGAGCGGATTGGCAACAGTGCTTCTTTATTTTGGGTTTGTCTTGTTGATTATACTCTTTTTCTTTATATTCAAATTTGCATTTGGGGAGCATGAAGTCCCAATTAAAAGCCATATCAGCGACACTGACGTGAATTACGAGGTACTTAATTACCTGAGAATGCCGACAAGGTTCAAAATTGACGACAAAGAGATAAATTCAGATATGGCAGACTTGATTGTAAGGTATTTTTTGGCTCAAGGCACAGAAAACGAAGCCAAATTCCAGGCTTTGGTGAGGGAAAAAACTAAAGAAATATTTGACGGGAAGTACCCGCATTTAAAGTGGAAGCTCAAAGTTTCCGACAAGATGTATGATTCTGCCAAAGCCGTAGCTTCTGAGCAGACTGCATCCCAGCTTACGAAAGATGATACATTGGTTAAGGGCACATCTGTTGCCTGCGCAATCCTTCCAAATCCGGGGGCACATGGCACTATAAAGGTAGAGTTGGATTTTTTAAACCTGAATTCGAATGCCTTCGAACGGGCAAAGTATGACAGCCTAAAAAACAATGCATTTAACTGCTAAAATGAAAACCAAAAAAAAGGCTTTGATGTTTGAAGGCATCATGTTTTTCATAATTTTGGTAATCTTAGTGACAGCATTTGTTACGCTGTATAAAAAACAGAATAAATTCTCATCAGGTTATCTTGTAGGGGACAGGCAATTTGCGCTGATAAGAACGTACCAGCAGGCGGAAAAAGCACTTTTCTACATAGACGAGTCAGCTAAATACGCTGCACAACAGACAGCATACAATTTGGCAAAAAAGGGAGGATTCATAGAATCAGATTGCGGTTCCCACCTTGGTGCAAATTTATGGCTGAAAGGAGAAGGCGATACAATCAAGGCATGTTATCCAATTGAACAAAGCCTAAAAAACAATTTTACACAAGTTTTTAATGAGGAATTAACAAAATATCTTGAAATTTATCCAGACGCTTTGATTCCAGCATACTATGATTATGAACTAAGCGGCGGCCTCGAGATAAAAGGGATTGCAAAAGAAAACTTGTTTATTAATATTGTTACAGAGAAATTTGTTGTTAAGCCATCAGCAGCCCCTATAGAAGAGTCAGAATTACTTAGAGTACCGATAAAACCAGGAATAGACATTCAAACCATAAGAGATTATCATCCAGAAGTTCTGGTTAAGTACGCTGAACTATGCAAAAGGATTGGGCTTGAACCTACACACGAATGTACCTTGCCTCTAAAGAAATGCTGTATAACCAGCGGCTACAGGCATCCATCACGCAATCAAGAGGAGAAAGGAGCAAGAAACAGCGCTCACCAATATGGTCTGGCTCTCGACATATACATCGGTCCGCTAAAGGAGCAATTAAGGGTTGCAAAGCTAAATGAAGGAAATGACAATCAGCCGAAATTATTCACAAGAGTTGGTGTTTATCCTAGTGACACTCACATACATGTGGATTTAATGCCATTAAAGGGGGCTTATGCTGTACCGTACTTCGTAGCAAAAGGAGGGCAAACATTAGCCACGGCAAATAACCTGGCAGATTTGGAGAATAAGGCAACTAGGATTACATAAAATGGAAACAAAAGACTTTATTTTGCTGATGATTATACCATTGATATTAGTCAGTCTGGTTGTTTATACTGACAAGAATGCAGCAATAACCGGATTTGCCACGGCAAAGCAGGAAGAAAGCAATGTGCTAGGAGTATATTCTATAAGTCCATCTTTCAAAGCCAAAATTGACTATGATTTGAAGGATTATGATGAAATAAAAAAGCAGATCGGTGTTATTTCAGAATGCAAAGCTAATAGCGAAAGTATCAAGGATTGCATTGATGGTATTAACAGTGATGATAATCCATTTATATGGGAAATAGGCTGCGATAAAGGCGCAGAGAAAGTGCTTTACGGCTTTGCCGAGTTTTTTCAGGACTGCATTGATTCTGAAGACAATAACTGCCTGTGCAGGAAGAATCTGGAAACTTCAAAAGAAGACATTGCTAAATATGGACTTTCAGGCATTCCACAATACGATCTCGAACTCGTCGAGAAATCTACAAATGAAATTCAAGTAATATTCAAAAAACCAAGCATCGATTTATCTTACAGCGTAAATACAAATGGGATTCCTATATGGTTTCCAAATAGGTATATTGCTACCTACTCAAAAAACGAGTTGCTGACACTGGAACTGACATTTCAGGACAGGATTGACAAAAACATAGAGTATGGGTATGCATTCCCAAAGCAAAGGAAAATCATTCTTTACAGAAATGACAACAATCCCCAAAAAATCAAGGCAATAGACTTTGTAAAGCAGGAAGGCGATGCCCTGCTTTATCCAAATGGAAAACCAGTGGTTGATGAAAACAAAAACCCAGTAAATGCGAACAACATCCCGCTATGCAACATAAACCAAAAAAATATACACCGCTTCTGCGTTACCAAGAAAGACTCAGAAGTCATAGCTTACGATGCAGTAGACAAGCAGGTTAAGGGAAGGAATATTACAATAAAGTTTGCAGCATATATCCCTTGAAATATCTTTTAAGAAATATAATCCAATTACAATTAAAAACCTGAGACCCATGCGCTTTCCTAACAATAATGGGTACCCCGTGACTGTTACTTTCAGGCAAAGAATAGCAAGCGGTTCACTTTTATCATGCTTACATTACAAAGTCGCTCTCGTGTTTTTTAACATTTCATCAATTTGTTTAATGTATGTCCAAAAAAATCCAAAACTATATAAACCATTTCCTCAACCCTTTGCCTATGATTAAGATTCCCTATGAGGAGATAGTTCTCAAGATAAACGAAAAGGCAAAGATGCCTGTTTCTGAGATAGAGGAGAGGATTGAGAAGAAGATGAAGCAGCTTTCAGGCCTGATAAGCAAAGAAGGGGCTGCGCATATTGTTGCCAATGAGCTTGGAGCCAAGATTTTCGAGCAGTTGAGCGGAAGGCTGCAGATCAAGAACATACTGACAGGCATGAGGGATGTTGAGACTGTCGGCAAAGTCCTGCAGGTTGGTGACACAAGGGAATTCATGAGGGGGGATGCCTTAAGCAAGGTTGCTTCCATCCTGATTGGGGATGAGACAGGCACTATAAGGGCTGTGTTATGGGGCTCGCAGGCTGACAATGCAGCCAGCCTCGGGCAGGGAAGCATTGTAAAGGTTATTGGCGCCTATGTCCGCGAGAATAATGGAAGAAAGGAATTGCATTTAAATGACAGGTCGCAGTTGCTCATCAATCCAAAAGGAGAAATTGTCGATGAGGTTTTTGCAGAGGTAAAAACAGGAGCCAGGAAGGAAATTAAAAGCCTTGGTGAGAATGATTTTGATGTTGAATTATTGGGCACAATAGTGCAGGTTTTTGACATAAAGTTTTATGAAATATGCCCGAGGTGCGGCAAAAGGGCGAAGCCTACAGCTGCATTGTTTGAGTGCGCAGAGCACGGCAATGTTATTCCCGCATATGCCTATGTGCTGAATGCCGTGCTTGATGACGGCACAGAGACAATAAGGTGTGTTTTCTTCAGAAACCAGTTGGAAAAATTATTGAACCTGACGCAGCAGCAATTATTGAATTTTAAAAACAATCCTGCCGAGTTTGAGGCCGTGAAGAATGAATTGTTGGGAACAATAATAAAAGTTAATGGAAGGGCAAATAAGAATTCTATGTTTAATAGGCTGGAATTTGTTGCCAACAATGTCGATGCAAAGCCGAACCCCGAAGAGGAGATAAAAAGGCTGCAGAATAGCTGATTCTTATAGCACATACCACTGGACATTCTTGGGTGGAATATTTAAAGGGCAGGTTCTTGCATGTCTGAAATGGCAAAATGGGAAGTATCTGTAATGGAGCTTAAGAAAAACGGCAAAACCAGGTATAAAGTAACCAGAAGAATGCCAAATATGTCAGTTGCAGAAACAAGAATTTTCAGCTCAAAAGAAGAAGCCATGAAGCAACTTGATGAATGGCTAAGCTAAATGGATTATCTTTGACTTAAGCGTATTGACAAGCTCTGGCTGGTTGTAGTGGTAAACATCAGGAATATCCAATGAAAGTATTCGCTTTTGCATGTAAAGCTTTGGGAATCTTTTGGCTATTTCAGCCCTTTGGGAGTCTTCCATTACAACAATAATGTCTGCCCAGGAAAGCTGCTTTTCAGTAACAGGCTTCTCATTGTAAAGCCCTGCAGACTTGGTCTTGAATTTGTCCTTGAAAAGCTCTTCTGCTGTCTTGCTCCTGTTCTGGTTTTGGTTGCAGATAAAAAGGACTTTCACAGGCTAATATTCTTATTATGAGAATATAAAAGTTTTGGTTATTTTATCCATCACATACCACTGGACATTCTTGGGTGGAATATTTAAAGGAGTTCTGACACTGATATTTTGGTAATTATGGTGATATTACATGCAAAAGGTTTATATATGAGGTATGCTATACCCTATATAAGCGGCTGTGGGAGGCCTGCTCATGGCAAGTAAGCCCAAGGTAATAAAGGAGATATTCTCCCACAAGCACATAAAGGATAATGGGGATATTATAGATATCAAAATAGAGCAGGTGGAGAAAACAGACCAATATGCCGAGGGCATAAGGTATTCATTGTCTTACATAAGGGATGGAAAAACCCTGTTGAGGTATGACAACCACGCCGGCCATCCCCACCACAAGCATATGGCAGGTAAAAGAAAGCCTTACGAGTTCAGGGATGAGTGGCAGCTTATAGCGGATTTTGAGGAAGACTTGAGAAAATTAGGAGTACAATTGTGATAAAAATGGCAAGCACAAAAGTGATAAAACTAACTGTAACCCCCACAAGAGAAGTGCTTAGCCAATTTGCCACTGCATTAGGCAAATCCAGGAAAGGGGAGAAGGCTGAGCATGCGGGAATATCATTTGAAAGCATAGAAGGGCTGAGAAATGTACTTACTAAAAGGAGGCTTGAGCTGCTCTCTGCGATAAGGCGCAGGAAGCCAAATTCTATATATGAATTGTCAAAGATTCTGAAGCGGGACTTGAAGAGCATTAACATCGACCTTAAAATCCTGAAAGACAACGATTTCGTAGAGCTAAAGAAAGTCAGTAACGGGAGGCATAGAGTCATTCCAATAGTGGAATTCGACAAGATTGACATTATGGTAAGGGTTTAGCACTGGACATTCTTGGCTGATATTTATAAAGCAGCTCGTTCTAACCAAATTTATGATAATAAAGAAAATAGCCATAGAGCAAAGGCCAAGGGAAAGGATGAAAGCCGGCAATTCATTGAATGATGCTGAGCTGCTTGCCTTATTGCTTGGCTCCGGAACAAAAGGAGAAAGCGCCATTGACATGGGAAACAGGCTGTTGTCTGAGAAGGGGTTGTACAAGCTGAATTCACTTTCAATTCAGGAGCTGATGAAGATAAAAGGGATTGGCTTGGCTAAGGCTTCCAAGCTTGTTGCTGCTTTTGAATTAAGCAAAAGAGTCTCATCAGGGAGAATATGGCGCAAAAATTGATTAAAACAGGAATGTACAAAAGCCAGTCGGAAGTAGTCCGGGATGCAATAAGGGAGCTTGCATACAAGTATAAAATAGATGCTGCCCCCTCAATTGAAGAAGTTAGAAACATACTAGGCAGGGCAGCCAAGAAATCCGGAAAAAGCCTGTCACAGACAGTTAGAGAAATAAGAGATGAAGCATGAAATACTTAGATACGTCAGCCTTAGTTAAGTTCTATGGAAAGGAAGATTTTGAAAAAGGATTTGCTAAGGTTAAAGGATTAGTGGAAAAAGCAAGAGAAGGAAATGAGACTTTGATATCTTCTTACTTTATAGTTGGAGAGTGCATTTCCGTTTTTGATAAATGGGTTAGGTACAAACTGATAACGGGGGAAGAGCTGCATAAGTCGATAAGGAGATTTCTGGCAGACATAAAGGAACTCAATGATAAGGGAACTTTGATTCTTGAACCTGTTACATCATCAGTCATTACTCTTTGCACAGATTTAATTGTTAAACATCATCTTTCAATTAAACACCGGCCAGCAAAATGGCGATTCACCGCAAACTTTAAATAGGATAAGGCTAATCAGCTTATTAACAGGTAAAACCAGGCAGACAGTGTACCGTATGGTGCACGCAAGGAGTTCTGTTTGGTTCTGTTTTTTTCTACCAGACGTTGTATGCTTCCTGCTGTATCTGCAGAATGTCAATGAATTTTGCGTTGCCATGCTCTACTTTCTGGAATGCCGCCCAGGCAAGCAAATCAGCAAATTGAAGCCCCGGCCACGAATGCGAATAGCTGTGCTGAATAGTTACCTTATACACTTGTGATCTTTCCCTCAGGCATTTTTCAAAATAATTATTAAAATCTTCCTGCAGCATCTGCTTTCCCTTTGACTTGTCTATCCTTATCTCAACATCCACGCCCTGCAGAATTATATTTCTTGCAAGTTTCCCAGCTACAAAATTATAGCATTTATGCCTGTCATTCTTCAAGAAGTCGCTATACATTTTCTTCTTTTCCAAAATCATATGGAAAACTTGGGCATTTTTAACTGAATTAAGCTGCTCGAGCGCGTATGCAATTGTCTCATCTTTAAGGTTATTCGCCTTGAATTCAGAAAATACCCTAAGTTCTTTTTTGAACTTATGCCTCCTCATGTTTTTGATTATTCTCTCTAAAGGAGCCGGATTGTCTATCAATAGGGCAGAGATAACTATGTATTTAGAGCATCCTTCTTTTTCTCCTAAGTCCCTGCTCTCATCAATATACATATACTTAAACATATAAACCGCATTTCTATCAGTATAACTTATATAAACTTTTTTTTATCTATTCTCCTTCACCCACCCACAAAACCCGCACTCTTCCCCTGCTTCAGGAACCTCTTCTGAAAGGACTTTCAAAGCCTTCCCAAAAAGCTTCTCTGCATCAGAAACATTAACCTTCACTTTCACCAAGTCAGTGTTAAATAAAACATCTCCATCGGAATCAACCTTATTGGGATGGTAAAACAGCAAATAAGCGTAATTGCAAGTCTTATACTTGTTCTTGCGGAGAAGAAAATTATAGATATTCATCTGGTCCTGATAATGGGTAGCAGTGTCATCTTTCAGAGGAAAACCCCTTGTCTTGTAGTCCAAGACAATAAGCTTCTTTGACTTAATGAGCAAATTGTCAACAGCCCCTCTAAAAGTATTCCCATTGGAATCAGCCCATTGTATGCCTTTGAAGTTATTCCTCCACACATCCAATAATTTAATATCATCAAACAAAGTATACTTTCCCTTAAGCGGCTTAAGCTCAGGCGGCAACTCGCCTTTATCCCTAAAGGAATCAAAATGAATTTTCAGAACCCTGTCCATTCCACTTGGCAATGAGGGAAATATTGAATCCGGCCTTTTAATTTCCTTGTTGAAATGCAGCCAGAAGCACCTAGGGCATTCTTTCAGCAGCGATAATGATGACGGTGAAAATTTGTATGACATTTTAACAACGTTCTATTCACCTTTATTTAAAACTTTATTTCTTTTCCATATAGCAAATAACCACTGGACACTGGACATTTGTGCCTAAAATATATAAACTAACTCTACTCTACTACTTACTGAAGTTGTTGAAAAACAGCTTTACCCAGCCTCTGGAATGTTGAGGAAATGGCGTAAATCCGCCTAAAGCCAAGGCATTCCTAATTAAAGAGGCTTTGAAAAAAAACGCGAAAGCAAGGGTGAGTAAAAATGGAAAGTAGAAACGTGCCTGAAAAGAAATTCAGCACAGGAGTTATAACTGCCACAGTCTGGCAAAACCAGGGTAAGGGCAGAAACGGGGAAATAGTGGGATACAGAACTGTTTCTTTGCAGAGGAGATATAAAGACAAAAACGGCGTATGGCAAACCGCTAACTCTCTAAGGGTTAATGATCTGCCAAGGGCGTCATTGGTGCTGCAGAAAGCATACGAGTATCTTGTTCTAAGAGAACAGGCAACTGCTTCTGACTATGAAGTAGACGAAGACATCATAGAAGAGGTTATTTAGCCTCTTTCTAAACCAAAAGTATAAAAAACAAAGGTGATTATAAAATGGAACAAGAAGTAATAGAAGTTGAGCCAAACAACAGAAGGAAAAAGACATTAAAGATGGAAAAGGAAGAAAAGACAATCTATGACTTGCCGGGAGTAGGCGCGGCAACAGCTGAAAAGCTCATTGCAGTCGGGTTTTCTGACCTGATGAGCATTGCAGTCGCAACACCAGCAGAATTAATTGATGCAACCGGCATGGGAGATGCATTGGCAAAGAAGATGATTGCAGTTGCAAGGTCTTCACTGGAAATGGGCTTTGAGTCGGGAGAAGAGCTCCTGAAAAGAAGGGAAAAAGTCCAGAGAATAAAAACAGGAAGCAAAAACTTTGATGCATTGCTCGGCGGCGGCTTGGAAACAGGCGCTATTGTGGAATGCTTTGGAGAATTCGGCTCAGGCAAAACCCAGATTGGGCATGTTTTGGCAGTAAACAGCCAGTCAATTGAAAAAGATGCTGTTGCAGTTTATATTGACACTGAAAACACTTTCAGGCCGGAAAGAATAATCCAGCTGGCAAAAGGCGCAGGACTGGATGAAGAGCAAGTGCTGAAAAACATCAAGGTTGCTCGGGCTTACAACTCTGACCACCAGATGCTGCTGGCAGAAAAAATAGAGGACTTGATCAAGAAGCAAGGCATGAATGTCAAGCTTGTTGTGATTGACTCATTGACAGCCCATTTCAGGGCAGAGTTTATCGGCAGAGGGACATTGGCAGACAGGCAGCAGAAGCTGAACAAGCACATGCACGTATTGCTGAAGCTTGCAGACACCAACAATCTTTGTGTTTATGTCACAAACCAAGTCATGGCCAAGCCTGACATGTTCTTCGGCGACCCGACACAGGCAATTGGCGGGCATATCGTTGCGCATGCCTCGACATTCAGAGTTTACCTCAGAAAAGGCAAGAAAGGCACAAGAGTTGCAAAGCTCATTGACAGCCCAAATATGCCTGAAGGCGAAGCAGGATTCTATGTTGATGAAACTGGAGTAAAAGACGTAGAATAATTTTTTCTTATTTTTTATTATTATCCAAAAATAAGCCACCTTTTTACGAAACCTTTTTAATCACTTCTTTAATAGTTGAATATATGGTTTATCCAATTGTAAAATTAACAATACTGCCAATCTACAGGCTCTGGACAAGGAAAATAGAAGGCGCTGAAAACATACCTAAAAACAAGACATTCATAATTGCGGCAAACCATTCAAGCTATTTTGATGTCTTTCTTATTCCCAGCATTCTGCTGCCTAAACTTAACAAAAGAATGCACGCTTTGGTAAACAGCTATTACTGGAATGGATTTATCACAAGATTTTTCCTCAACTTGTGGCAGTGCATCCCGGTTTATGTCGGGAAAGAGCCGAATGCAAAGGAAAAAAACAAGCTGGCTTTGGAAAAAGCACTGAATTACATAAATCAAGGACATACGATGATGATTTTTCCCGAAGGAAGAAGAAGCGACGGAAAATTATTAAAAGGGCATACAGGGATTGCAAGACTCGCATTAAGTGCAAAAATTCCTGTGCTGCCCTGCGGAATAACGGGTGCAAACAAGGTTCTGCCAAAAGGAAAATTTTTTCCGCGATTAGTGAGATGCGAAGTAAAAATTGGAAAATTAATATATTTTAATAAGTACTATAACAAAAAATCCGGTAAAAAGACTCTTGAAGAAATAACAAGGAGCATAATGAAGGAAATAGGGAATTTAACAGGGCAAAAATACAATTACTAAAATGGTGTACCCAATAGGAAAAAGGATAATCCCCCCAATAGTGAAATTTTGGATTAAGCAAGCCAATGGATTGCAAAATGTTCCTAAAAAGGGCGCATTTATAGTAGCTGCAAACCATGCAAGCTACATGGACCATTTCATAATAATGTCAACTTTAGTTCCTTACTTAGACAGAAAGATACACCATTTGGCTAAAAAAGAGCATTTTGATAATATATTCAAGAAAATATGGCATACATGGGTTGGAGCAGTTCCAATTGACAGAGAGAGTGGCGGAAAGGAAGCGTTAATGTGGGCTATAAAAGCCCTGAATCAAGGGAAAATTATTGCTATTCATCCAGAAGGAACGAGGACATTGACAGGCAAATTGCAAAAAGGAAAAGTCGGAGTTGCAATATTGGCTTTGACAGCAAAAGTTCCTGTAGTCCCGATAGGATTGATAGGCGCTTTTGAAATACTTCCAAAAGGGAAATATATTCCAAAGATGAGAAAAGCAACAATGAACATTGGCAAGCCAATGGCATTCGGGAAATACTACGGCAAAAAGATTAATAAAAGAATGCTGAGAGAAGTTACAACAAGGATAATGAAAGAAATTGCAAGATTGTCAAAACAAAAATATAATTTCAAATGAAAAAAATCTCAGTCATAGGGGCAGGCTCGTGGGGAACAACTCTTGCAGTTTTGCTGGGAGAAAAAGGCTTTGATGTAAAGCTGTGGGCAAGGAGGGAAGAGCTTGCAAACGGGATTGAAAGCAAAAAAGAAAACATGCAGTATCTCCCCGGAATAAAAATACCGGGCAATGTCATTGCAGACCATTCTTTAAAAAATGTTCTTGAAAGCTCTGAAATGGCAATAGTTGCTATCCCGTCAGAGTTTTTTAGAAAAATATTGAAGGATATAAGGCCTTTTTTTAACAATCAGATTATTGTCAGCGTCACAAAGGGCATAGAGCACCATACCCACAAGAGAATGTCGCAAGTCATTGAAGACGAGCTTGGCAAGGCGAAAATAGCTGTGCTTTCCGGACCAAATCACGCAGAAGAAGTCAGCGCCAAGATGCCGACTGCAAGCGTTGTTGCAAGCAATGACATGAAAACAGCAAAGCATGCTGCAGAGTGCCTTGCAACTCCTTACTTCAAGCTTTACTGCCTGAATGATATTGCAGGAGTTGAAATCTGCGGAGCCCTGAAGAACATACCTGCAATAGCCACAGGAGTTTGCGACGGGTTTGGATTCGGGGACAACGCACGAGCGTCAATGATAACGCTTGGCCTGATGGAGATGAACAATTTTGGAAGGCATTTTGGCGCAAAAAGAGGAACCGTTTATGGGCTTGCAGGAGTCGGAGACTTGATTGCGACCTGCACCAGCAGGCACTCAAGAAACAGATTTGTGGGCGAGCAGCTTGCAAAAGGAAAGACAATGGAAGAGATAAAAAAAGAGATGCATGGCATGATTGCGGAAGGCGTCCCCACAACAAAGGCTGTTTACGAGTACAGCAAAAAGCACGGCATAGAAATGCCATTGGCGCAGCAGGCTTATGAAGTCCTTTTTGAGAAAAAAGATATAAAGCAGGCAGTTAAGGATTTGCTGAGGCTTGTGTGATTACTCCTCTGTAAAATCCTCGAGCTTTTCCTTCAGCTCCTCACCTTCTTTCAGATTACCTTTCAATTTCAGGAACTCTTTTATCAGGATGTAAAACAACAAGCCAAGGCTCTTCTTGCCCTTGTTGTTGCAGGGCACAACCAAGTCAATGAAGTTTGACATGTTGTTCGTGTCGCACAGCGCAATCACAGGAATTCCAACTCTCACTGCGTCAAGGACTGCGTTCCTGTCAGGCCATGCATCAACAACAAACATGACTTTTGCCTCTATGTACCTCTCAAGGTTCGGATTTGTCAAAATCCCAGGTGGGTATCTCCCTGCAAAAACCCTGATGCCAGCCAGCTTGCCGAAAAGCTCGACTGCTTTCCAGCCGTTTTCTCGCCTGCAAACAACCAAGATGTCTTCCGGGCTGTATTGCGCAAGGAAAGAAGCAGCAATCCTTATTCTTTCATCAATCTTCTGCAAATTCAATACTGATAATCCGTCAGGCCTTGTCTTGTAGATGAACTGCTCCATAGCCTTTGTCCTGAACTTCGTGCCTATGTGTATCCCCGACTTCAGATACACGTCCCTTGGAACCAAAAAGCTCTCGTCAGCCATTTCGTTGAAATTTTAATAATACATTTTCAGTCCAGAATTCTGAACTGCTTTTATCGCCCGCAGTCTGAGCAGCTTGCGCTCTTAGGCAATACCAAACAGGATAGCATGGCTATTTAAAAATGTTGCGAAAAAATTTATTTTTATGAAACTCTGAAAATTTTCAATTTTCGGCAGTTACTGGGAATTAAACAAAGCCAAATCCCCGTAAACAGCGCCTTTCGGGCTTAATGCTGACTTTACCAGCCTGAAGTCCTTAACTTCAATTCTTTTATTTTCAACTTTTATTTTTTTAACCTGATCAACAAAGGCTTTCTTGTCTTCAGGGTATTTAACTCTGGCCAGTGTGATGTGGGCTTTGAAGTCTTTTTCCTTCCTGAACAACGGCTTTAATGCTTCATCAATTTTGTTCTGCAGCTCTAAGATCCTGTCTTCCGGCTTCAGGCCCACCCAGACAACCCTTATGTAATTTTCAGTCGGAAAAATCCCAATCGAGTCAAGAAAAACAGAAAAAGGCCCAAATTTTACATTTTTCAAAATTTCAACGGCTTTTTCAGCTTTGTCAGGCTGGACTTCCCCAAGAAACTTCAGTGTGATGTGGAAAGTTCTTGTAAGGCTTAATTTGGCGTTTCTTGGCAGTAAATCCTGCAAATAAACAAAATAATCCTTCAATTCATTAAAATCAATTGCGATGAACAGCCTCATAAAAATGCCTTAAGGCTGAATGTATTTAAATCTAACTCAATATAAAATAAAAAGAAAAAGACCGTTAACTCCCTTCCTCGCCAAAATCCTCTGTATCCTGCCCGCCGTATTCTTCTCCCTGAGGCTCTTCTGCTGCTTCGTAGCTTTCCTCAGCCGGCTCTTCAGAGGATTGAGCCTCCTTCTGCTCGCCTGAGCCCTCTCCAACAACCTCGGCAAAGCCGACTTTCTGCAGCACTCTTGTCACTCTTATCTTGACCTCGTCACCCTGCTTCGTTCCCGGAACGAACAATACAAAGCCGTCCTTTTTTGCTATGCCGTCGCCTTTCTCACCGACAGCTTCTATTTTCACATCCAACTCGTCGCCGACCTTTACAGGCGCGAAACTTCTTGGCCTAAAGCTGCCTTTTCCTTTCTCGTATCTCATTTCTATTTACCTCTACCTATTTAATACTATCTTGAATGCAATTCAGGACTCAGCATCCCAAAAACACCCATATAATTTATGTTAATCAAGTAATATTTAAAGGTTGCGGGCTAAAATCTTAAGCCGCCGTCAACCCTTATGGCTTCCCCTGTTATGTAGCCTGCTTTCGGAGAAGCCAAAAAAACAACAACATTTGCTATATCCTTTGGTGTTCCAATCCTGCCAAGAGGGACCATCCTGTCAAGCTCCTTCTTTCTTTCAGGTGGTATATCCCTTATAATGTCCGTATCTATAAGCCCTGGAGCAACAGCATTGACAGTAATGCCGTGCTTTCCAAGCTCCTTTGCAAGCGACTTTGTAAAGCCTATGATGCCTGCCTTTGATGCAGCATAGTTTGATTGTCCGAAATTGCCGTCCAAAGCCACTATCGAGCTTATGTTTATTATCCTTCCATTTCGATTAAGCAAGGGCACAGCATTCTTTGTAACATTATAAACGCTTGTCAGGTTTGTTTTCAAGACAGAAGCCCACTCCTCCTTTCCCATATTCTGCAGGGTTTTGTCCATTATAATGCCTGCATTGTTGACCAGTATGTCAATTCTCCCAAACTCCTTTTTCACAGCCTCGAACATCGCTGCAGCATCATCAAAGCTGCCTACATCTGCTTTTATTGCAATGCTTTTGCATCCCAATTTTTTGATATCTTCAACAACCTCCAGGGCTTCTTTCTCGTTCCTGTTGTAATTGACAGCAACATCTGCCCCGTTCCTTGCAAGCTCTATTGCAATGGCTTTGCCTATCCCCCTTGAAGCGCCTGTAACCAAAGCGATTTTTCCTTTCAGCAGCAATTGGTGCTCTTTGCCAATTTTTCTTGCCTTGACATAAACAATCTCAAGCGTGAAGCTTTCCTTGTCAGCCAAGGGATTTTTGCTTTGCAGCTCTTTGAACAATTTATTTGTTGCAAGCGTAATCAAAGTGTCCCTGTCGGTTTCCTCCTTTGGAGTCGGCTCATTGCCGCCTATCTCGGGCAGTATGCCTGCCTGCAGCCTTCTGACCCTTAAAAACCTCAGCCAGTCGTCGTACTTTACCTTGAACAGCTTGAAATGAGGCGCATCATACTTAAACCCGGTTTTTTTGAGTGCATCAAGATAGAACTTAATCTGCCTTGTGTCAGGAAAAATAAATCTTCTCTGAGGCTCAGTGGCTTTGATGCGCTGACCAAGATTTTTCTTGTATTTTTCAAATCTAGGATCATTGCGCACAATATCAAGCGCGATGTCATGGACTCTTTTGACAGTGTTATCAACCATCAATGCCCCATCCGGAGTGCCGTGCCTTGGTATGTTGGCGCTCTGCAAAGTAAAAGTGCCGTTCTCCTTGAGCGCCGCGGCAATTCCCCTGAAAGTCTCCTCGATATCAGTAATCAAATGAACGGTATTTGCGGATATCACATGGTCTGCAACATTTTTTCCGATAGTTTCTGCGAGAGTCGCATAACTATTTCCCTTTTTTTCGAGCAGAAAGTACTTGACATCCGGCTTTGAGCCCAGCACCTCAAATGCCTTGCCGAGCCATGCGGGGGAATTATCAACCAGCCACAAATTTGCCTTTACTTTCAGGTGATCCAGCAGCCTTAATGCAGAAACTCCTGTGCCTGCGCCGAAGTCAACTACAACATCATTTTCCCTTATGCCAGGGCTTGCAATCCTCATCAATTCATCCAGAATTGCTATGTAATATTCTGCATTTGAAACAGCATCGTGATAAGCTGCTGCCCCCCTTGACACGGGCCTGTCCGGCTTCCATGGCTTGTGCTCCATTTACAAAACCACTCCGTTGGCCTTCATTTTTGCTATCTGCCTCCCATTGTAGCCAATACTCTTTAGGATTTCTAGTGTATGCTCGCCGAGCTTTGGAGCCCTTGAATCACTTCTTTTTTTAAGCGATGAGAAAAAAACAGGAAGCCCTGCCTGTATTATTCCATCTAGCTCCACCAGCATTTTTCTGGATTTGAAATAGTTGTCATTTACTATCTCGCCAATCTTCTTTACAGGCTCACAACAAAAATCATGCTTGTTGTTAGCTGCAACCCACTCTTTCAGAGTCCTGCTTTTAAATATGGATTTCATTTCCTTCATTACTTCTACGCTCCCGTCGAACTGCTTTGCCAGCAAATCCTTCCTTCCCATCGAACTGCAAAACAACTCCCAAAATTTTTGCTCTATTGCGCCCATGCTCACAAATTTGCTGTCTTTTGTTTCATAGACATTATAGCACGGCATGCTTCCTGACAAGATTGTTTTTCTGTTGTTTGAAATCGAGCGGTAGGCAAGGTGCATGCTTATCAATGATAATGCGCCGTCAGTCACTGCTATGTCAATATACTCGCCTTTGCCTGTTTTTTCCCTTTGGAATAAAGCTGCAGCAATTGCGAATGCTGCAATCAATGCGCTCCCGGCATCAGCAATCTGCATTCCTGCAACAAAAGGCTTTTCTGAAATCACATCAAGCACGCCGCTTAATGCGGCATAGTTTAAGTCATGCCCTGCCTTGTTCCTGTAAGCCCCTTTCTGCCCGTAGCCGGTTATCGAGCAGTAAATTATCTTTGGGTTTATCTTTCTGGCTTGCCTGTAGCCTGCTCCAAGGGACTCGACCTTGCCTGGCCTGAATCCCTCAATTACGACATCAGCGCTTCTTGCAAGCTTCATGAAAATTTTTCTTCCTTCACTGGTCTTTAAGTTTAATGCAATACTCTTCTTGTTCCTGTTCAAGGCATTGAAATAAGGGCTTTTTCCAGTCTCATTTTGAAAGCGCCGCATGGCATCCCCACTCAGGCTTTCAATCTTAATTACATCAGCGCCCAAGTCTGCCAGAAACAATGAGCACATAGGGCCTGGCAGCAGGGTTGACAAGTCCAAAACTTTTACCCCCTTAAAGATCATTCTTGCCTCAAAGACTAATCCAGATTTTTTAATATATGCACAGTTGCAACACTTCCCACGCCGCCAATATTGTGGGCTAAGCCGTATTTTGGTTTTTTAACCTGCCTTTTTCCGGCTTTGTTTCTCATCTGCTTCACAATCTCGTATACCTGTGAAATCCCAGTCGGGCTTATCGGATGGCCCTTTGCCTTCAGTCCGCCGCTTGTATTCACAGGCAGCTTTCCGTTAATGCTTGTGTGCCCATTCCTGATAAGATTTGGGCCTTCCCCAGCATTGCAAAATCCCAAATCCTCGTAGCTTATAATTTCCAAAGGGGTAAAAGCGTCGTGAACTTCAGCTATGCCTACCTCATTTGGGGATATTCCGGCTTCCTTGTAAGCTGTTTTTGCAGCCTCCCTTGTTGCCCATAAATAATCCATATTCTCTCTTTCAAAAGGACTTAAATAATCTGTTTCTTCGGCAGAGCCTGCCAATTCAATATCACTTTCCTCCCTTGACAGCACAAGTGCAGCAGCCCCGTTGCACGAAATGCTGCAGTCAAAAATCCTTAACGGCGAAGCAACAACAGGCGAGTTTTTAATATCATCCAATGACACGCTTTTCTTGTAAAACCTTGCCTTTGGATTCAGGTACGCATTGCTGTGGTTTTTAAAAGCAACCAATGCAAAATCATCTGTTGTTGCTCCGTATTTCAGCATGTACTGCTGCGCCACAAGTGCATTCTGCGCTGGAAAATTCAATCCTTCTGTTTGCTCGTAAACCCGCTCGCCGCCCATTAATATCTCATCAGTTACTTTTTTGCTGGTGTTGGCTATAATCTTGTCAAACCCAATCACAAGTATATTTCTGAAATTGCCTGATTTCTGCAGCTTGCATGCTGCCCACAATGCAGTGCCGCCTCCAGCGCACCCTGCAGGCACAGACAGTACCGGAAGGGTTTTGTTGAAAATGCTGCTTATTACAGAGCCGCTGTGTTTTTGCCTCTCGCCATTGCTCATTATCTCTATGCTTGACACAACAATGGCATCTATCTCATTCATAGTCATTTCAGCATCGTCAAGAGCCTCCATTGAAGATTCATAAACCATGTGGCTGCTTGGATCCTGCTGGATTCCAAACTTCGTCATGCCAACTCCTTTGATGTACATTTTAGATTGCCAGGCCTCCGCTTACGCTGATAGTCTGCCCTGTTACATAGCCTGCCTCATCTGACGCAAGAAACGATGCAGCATAAGCCACTTCTTCAGCACTGCCCATTCTTTTTAACGGAATCAGCCACTCAACAAACTTTCTTCTTATGAATGGTATCCTGCTTGTCATGTCACTCTTGATAAAACCAGGGGCAATGGCATTGACAGTAATGCCGTGCTTTCCAAGCTCCTTTGCAAGCGACTTTGTAAAGCCTATGATGCCTGCCTTTGATGCAGCATAGTTTGATTGTCCGAAATTGCCATAAATACCAACAATTGATGAGATGTTTATGACTCTTGAATCTTTTTCCATTAGCGGCAAGGCATTCTTTGTAACATTGTAAATGCTGCTCAAGTTGACTTCAATAACATTATTCCACTCCTCTTTTGTCATCTTCCTCAATGTCCTGTCCATGGTTATGCCTGCATTGTTGACCAGTATGTCAATTCTCCCAAACTCCTTTTTCACAGCCTCGAACATCGCTGCAGCATCATCAAAGCTGCCTACATCTGCTTTTATTGCAATGCTTTTGCATCCCAATTTTTTGATATCTTCAACAACCTCCAGGGCTTCTTTCTCGTTCCTGTTGTAATTGACAGCAACATCTGCCCCGTTCCTTGCAAGCTCTATTGCAATGGCTTTGCCTATCCCCCTTGAAGCGCCTGTAACCAAAGCGATTTTTCCGCTAAGCATTTTATTGCACAACCCTTGACAAAAGCTTTTTCATCTTTGACTTCACTTTGTCAATTGGCGTTATTGTTGCTTCACCTTTTGATGTAAGCAGTTTTTTCAGAAGTACAATCTGCTCAATCATGTCAGTCTTTTCGCTTATCTGTGCCATTGGCTTTACCTTCATCTCATCAAGCCTTTTGATTGCGCAATCCCCATATGCAACAAGCCTTTCTTTGCCTTCAAGCATTTCCCCTGAAAGCACGGAGCCCATTACAAGATTAAGCTGTTCTCCCCTCAATCCAATAAGCCTTGATGTTGCATTGAACATTGCGTTCAGGCATGCAGGGCAGGCTTTTCCGTCAATAACCTTGATGTCAGGATGCGGGGTTTCTTCTGCAACCGGCTTTTTTATGGGGTATTTTAATGCATCAAGCTCGTTGCCGACAATTTCAATATCTTTTATCGCATTTTTGCCTAGCTTTATGTAAGGCGGGATTTCAAGCATGGATGCTTTGCAGAAAACAGCATCAAGCATTGCTGGATTTCTGCCTGCATAAACAAGGTTAAGGAAAGCCGGCTCTCCAAGAGTTAATGGACCCTGCCCCTGCATTCCGCTTGTTGCATCAGCTATTGTAATCACATTCAATGCATTAACAAGCTTTGGCAGTGTCTCATCTATATTGTCAAAGTACATCCTTCTCTGGGTAGGCTCGTCGCAAAGCCTTGACAAGTTTTCCACTGCCCCTGACAATCCAATCTGGGAGTTTGTCTTCATTATAGGGGCATTGATGATTTTCCTGTTCAATGTTTCCTTAAGAATCTTAAATTTGTATCCGTCGCTTTCAATCTCCTCAAAGGGGCCTTTTGAAATGTCAGCAAAGCTTATGTCATTCTTTTTGCAAACTTCAAGTATGCCTGCCTTTGAAGCAGCATCCATTGAATCCGAGCCGATTAGCGCCTGCTCCGCTATCATAATGTTTTCTTTGCTAATCCCATGCTCCAGCAGAGCCAAAATCAGCGCATTCAGAAAATCTGGATTTGTGTTTACAGCCTGATATGGATAAGCAGCAGCCACAATGCTCGGCTTGACTAAAATCTTGTCGTCTTTGCCCAAATCAATCCTGTTCAAAAGCCCAACAGCATCTTTAATCGCTTCATAAATATCATACTTTACTTTTACAACAGCAACAGCATCTTTGCCCTTTGCTCTTTGCTCGACATAATCATCTCCAATCTTGTAATCCTTCATAGTTTTTTTAGGCATCCTGTTGCCGTGCTCATCCTCAAGAAGCAGGACATTATATGGTATGATTGGGTGCATGGGAGAGGGAATTGCAACCTTTGTAATGCCTGCAACCCTTATCTTGGCGCCTTTCTGCTTGATTACAGGTCCTTTGCAGTAAACACATTTTTCAATAGGGTAAATCCATTTCTTGCTGCATTTTTCACATATCCACCTTATTATCATGCCCCCACCTTCTTCAGGATATGCACAGTAACTGTGCTTCCTGCCCCGCCTATATTATGTGCCAGCGCATAATTTACATTATCAACCTGCCTGTCGCCAGCCTGTTTTCGCATCTGCTTCGCAAGATCGTAAACCTGTGCAATTCCTGTTGCGCTTATCGGGTGGCCTTTTGCCTTCAGCCCGCCGCTTGTATTCACAGGCAGCTTTCCATTTAAGTTGACTGTGCCTTTCCTTATCATGTACTTGCCTTCTCCTTTTTTGCAAAACCCCAAATCCTCATAGGAAATAACCTCAACAGGAGTGAAGGCATCGTGCAATTCAGCAACATCGATATCACTAGGAGACAAATTTGCCTGTTTGTAAGCTTCTTCCGCGGCAAGTTTGCTGGCTTGCCATGAAGTCATGTCCTCGTTTTCAAAAGCTGAAAGCCTGTCAACATATAGGCTTGAGCCTGCTATCTCAATATCTGTTTTTTCTTTTGTCAGAATAGCTGCGGCAGCGCCATTGACAGACAAGCTGCAGTCAAAAAGCCTTAATGGAGATGCAACAACAGGAGACTTCTTTATCTGCTTTAATGTAACCTGCCTTTTGTAAAACCTTGCCTTTGGATTCAGATAAGCGTTGCTGTGGTTTTTAAAAGCAACCAATGCAAAATCATCTGTTGTAGCGCCATACCTGAGCATGTACTGTTGCGCAACCAAGGCGTTCTGTGCAGGAAAAATCAGTCCATCAGCCTGCTCATACAATCTTTCAGCTGCCATAAGGATTTCGTCTGTTGTATTTGCAGTGTTATTGGACAGCAGCCTTTCAGAGCCAACAACAAGCACATTCTCATAACCCATTTTATTTGCTGTCCAGATTGCTGAACCTCCTCCGCCGCAGACAGCAGATGATGTTAGTATGGGAACCTTCTTTTTGAACATGCTGCTTAAAATCGAGGAAAACCCCCTCTGCCTTTCACCACTGCTTTCATTGTCAACAGTTGATGAGACAATAGCATCTATATCTTCCATATTAAAATTAGCGTCTTCCAACGCCTCCATTGTAGCTTCATAGACAAGCTCCTGGCTTGTATCTGTCTGTGCCCCGAACTTTGTCATGCCAACTCCTTTTACGTACATAGAATTTACCCCTCTACCTCGCGAATTTTGACCTGAACTCTGCCCTGTTTACAATTGCCAGCATCAGCAAAGCCTCTGCCACCAAAGTGTCTTTTACAAACGCCTTGCCCTGAAGAATCGCCCCTCTTTCATCCTGGGCTATCAAATCCAGCTCGAACCTTGCAGTATCCCCAGGCAGTATAGGGGCCATGAATTTTACTTCTTTCATCTTGTAGGCAAGCACATCCTTCTCCTGATGGTTTGGGATATTGTTTCTCACAAGCAAAGTGCCTGCCTGCCCCATACCTTCAACAGTCAAAGCGCCTGGCATTATTGGAAAGCCTACAAAATGGCCTTTAAGGAAATCCTCTTTGCCTGTGACATCCTTTTCAGCTACTATACTGCTACTCGTCAGGCTTATAACCCGGTCAATGAATAAAAAGTGCTCGTCATAGGGTATAATCTTCTTGATGTTATCTGCGTTTATTCCGCCATCCGCGTTTTTCAGCTCGTTAAACCGGCTCATTTTAGCTTGTTTCTAAACTTTGGTTTAATTTAAATAACTTTCTACCATTATATTTTTTAATATATATAATAAAATAGTTATTATAAAGTATATCCATTACTGGAAAACACAAAAATCTTTATAAAAAGAGAAGCAAAAGCATGCTGTATGCTTAAGGGAAAAAAATTAGTGAGCAAGTCAGCGAGCTTGAGGCGCAAATTAGTATTGGACATCATCAACAGGGCTTTGAAGCCTTTGGAGAGTATGTATATAGCCTTGGCAGGCTCTGCTAAAAAAACCAAAGAGATGTTTCCTGCCTTATACAGGCACTTTGAAGAGCTGATTAAGCAGCATATAATCACGCCAGGTAAAAGCATTTTTAACTCATCAAAAATAGGCGGCATGGGCGGCTTTATAACAACCAATGTCATGAAAAGGCTGCCGCATATCGACGAAGCCCAGATAGAAGAAATACTCGGCAACCCCTCAAATAAGTCATTTCTGGAAATACTTACGAGGGGATTCGGCATAAACAGAGATAAGGAGAAAACATATACCAAACTTGGCAACGGTAGCTTCAAGAGAATATTAATTGCAAACAGGGGAGAGATAGCACTGCGCATAATAAGAGCGTGCCGCGAACTGGGCATAGAAAGCATCGCAATTTATTCTGATGAAGAAAAAGACAGCCTGGTTGTGAAGTTCGCAGACAAGTCCTACAACATAGGCAAGCCGAAGAACTACCTCAACATCAAGAAAATAGTTGAGATAGCAAAGCAAAGCGAATGCGATGCAATCCATCCCGGTTACGGGTTCCTTTCAGAAAACCCCAAGTTTGCAAGGCTATGCGAGAAAAGGGGCATAAAATTCATAGGTCCGTCTTCAAGGATGATAGGGAAGCTTGGAAACAAAATAGAGGCGAAAAATGCAATGCTCAAGGCAAACATCCCGGTAATAGAAGGAGTTAAAGAAGATCTAAAGAGCAAGAGGCATGCACTAAGGGCTGCAAGAAGGAGCGGATTTCCCGTCATACTAAAAGCATCTGCAGGAGGCGGAGGCAAAGGGATGAGGATTGTCGAAAGGGAAGAGGATGTTTTTAATGCCTACGAAAGCGCAGAGAAAGAGGCGTTAAACTCTTTTGGCAGCAGCTCGCTGTACATAGAAAAATACCTTGAAGAGCCAAAGCACATAGAGTTCCAGATTTTGGCTGACAGGCATGGAAATGTCATCCATCTTGGGGAGAGGGACTGCAGCATACAGAGAAGGCACCAGAAGCTGATAGAGGAGGCGCCAAGCCCTGCACTTGACAATGAGCTAAGGGAATTGATGGGCGCTGCTGCCGTGAATGCAATAACGGCTATAGGCTATGAAGGGGCAGGCACTGTGGAATTCTTGCTGGACAAGAACAGGAATTTCTATTTTATAGAGATGAACACAAGAATACAGGTTGAGCATGGCGTTACAGAAATGGTGACAAATGTAGATTTGATAAAGGAGCAGATAAAACTCGCCGAAGGAGCCAAGCTTGCTTACAATCAGGAAGACATAAAGGTAGAGGGGCATGCAATTGAATGCAGGATAAATGCAGAGGACCCAAGCAACAATTTTGCGCCTTCTCCGGGCACTGTCGTCAACTACCTGCCTCCGGGAGGGCCCGGCATCAGGATAAGCAGCTCGTGCCATACGGGCTGCAGGATTCTGCCGCAATTTGACTCTTTAATCGCCTTGCTTATCTGCCACGGCAGGACAAGGCACGAGGCAATAGCCAGGATGAGAAGGGCTTTGGACGAGTTTATTATTGAGGGGGTAAAAACTACGACGCCGTTCCACAAGCTTGTGCTTAGCAAGAGGCAATTCCTGAAGGGAAATGTTGCAACATCTTTTATAGAAAACAATATGATAATGGAGGAGATGAAAGGATTAAAGCAGAAAAAAGAGGCTTTGCCGAAAGAGAAAAAAGTGCTTATAGTAACAACAGCAGTCGCGCAGTACCTTGTGAAAAAACAGGATGCACCAGGCAAAAAAATAAATCCATGGGTGATGGCAGCGAGGCAGGAAGCGCTGAATGAGGGAAGCCTTGAAGAATAGTTTTTACAGTTCTTTGGATAATAGCTATATGAAGTGCAAAATTTACCGCTTCAAATCATTGAAGTCCACTCAAGACAAAGCCAAGGAATTTTCCAAGAAAGGACTAAAAAATATTGTTATTGTCGCTGATGCGCAGATAAAAGGGAGAGGGCGCTTCAAAAGAAAATGGCACTCTGCCAAAGGAGGCTTGTGGATGTCAATCTTACTTTCGCCAAAAAAAGCGGAAAATCTGCAATACCTGACATTTGCCGCGGCAATAGCAGTTGTCAAGTCCATTAAAAAAATGACAGGCATCAGCACAAAAATAAAATGGCCCAATGACGTCCATTACAACGGCAGGAAATTGTGCGGCATTCTTACAGAAGGGATTTTTCCAGCTAATTATGCTGTTATAGGGATTGGTGTTAATGTCAACCAAAGCAAATTTCCCAATGAAATAAAAAACACCGCTATATCACTCAAAATGATTAAAAACCAAACAATATACATTAAAAAACTGATTAGAAATATACTTTATGAATTTTTCAACTTATATAATAATTATTACAATAAAAATAAATTTGAAAAAATATCAAAAATCTGGAAAATGCATTGTGATACAATAAACAGGGACGTAACCGCAATCACAAGAGCTGGCAGATTAAGCGGGAAGGCAATAGGCATCGATGAAGAAGGCAGCCTGCTGCTGAAAACAGGCAAAAGCAATGTAGTTAAAGTTGCAGAGGGAGACATAAGCATCAGGTACTAATCACAATATTTAAAAAAGACACTGGCAAACTTCAGCAGAATGGCGATTTTGAAGAGCATACCAATATTAAAAAAGCTTGTGGACATGGCATACGCAATATTGGTAGTGATTGTCTTAAGCGCCTTGGTCGGACTGATTCTGGCGTTTCCTGTCAAACTGCTCTGGAACTATGTGTTCGGGAGCTATCTCACAATCAACTGGTTTCAGGCATGGGCCCTGAATGTCCTGACAGGAATACTTTTAAGCAAAACCGGAAACGGAAAAAGGTGATGATATGATAACTGCAAACAAAAACAAGACTTTGTACGAGATTCTGTTTCATCAAAGTACAATAATGCTTGATGTTTTTATGATACTTGCAAGCGTTGTTTTTATGGCGGCAATGGCAAACATTACAATACCAGCCTCATACATAGCGGCTATGGAGAAGATGTTCCATATACCGCTTTGGCCGGTGCCCATCACAATGCAGACTTTTGGTGTTTTTATTGTTACATTCTTCTTCGGCTCAAGAAAAGGATTGATTGCGATGGCTGCATATGCCCTTGCCGGGCTCCTCGGCTTTGGGGTTTTTGCAGGCCACAAGTCGGGAGTTGATGTATTTTTGAAAGCCAGCGAAGGATTCAAGCTTGCCCCGTCAGGCGGATATATAATAGGATTTTTGCTTATGGCGTTCCTTGTGGGGATTATGATAGAGAAAGGCTACGGGAGAACAGGAAAAAGCATATTGCTGTGCATGCTTGTTGGTGAGATTGTGTTATATACAATCGGCCTTCCTTGGCTTTGGATAGCGCTCGGAAAGATATCATGGCTTCAGGTCCTCAAATTCGGCTTGGTTCCTTTCATCATAGGAGACACACTGAAGGCACTGCTCGCAGCTGCATTGTTCCCTTATATGTGGAAAGGGGCAGAGAAGATAGGCAAGTAAGCATTGCTCATTCTATTATTGCAAGCACATCGCCCCTGTTCACATTGTCATTTTTCTTTACCTTAACATCTTTTAATACACCATCCTTAGGCGCGGTTACCTCATTCTCCATTTTCATAGCCATCAGTATAAACAGGCTCTGCCCCTGCTTTACCCTTGCGCCTTCTTTGGCTTTTATTTCGTAAATAATCCCGGGAAGAGGCGCTGTTATTTCAGTAGCCCCCTCACTTATCTTCTGCCTTTTTTGCAGCCTGTCAATTGCGGATGTTTCAGCATCTTTTTTTGTCTCAACTTCGTAAACATCAGAGCCGCAGTGCACAAGTATTTTGCCCTCTTCTGTTTCCTCTACAAAAACCTTGTATTCCCTGCCGTCAACCTTAACAACAAGCTCTTCCATGTTTACAATGGCATGTTTCCGTGTTTTTTTGCCGGCTTTTTTTCTCTTTTAGAAAGCAGCATTTCAAGGCACTTGACCATGGCAATCCTTGTGTTTTTTGGCTCAATTATCATATCAATTTTTCCGAGGCTTGCTGCACTATAGGGGTTAAGGTATTTTTCCGAGTACTGCCTTGATAGCTCAGATTTCAGCTTCGGGTTTTTGCTTAGCTCATCCTTGTTTATTATACTGACTGCCTGCTCAGCGCCCATGACTGCAATCTCGGCCATTGGCCACGCTATAACCTTGTCAAAGCCCATCCCCTTTGAGACAAGTGCGATGTAAGCCCCCCCATACGCTTTTCTAAGCACAAGCGATATTTTTGGCACAGTCGCCTCGGAATAGGCGTAAAGCACCTTTGCGCCGTGCCTTATTATGCCATTATGCTCCTGCTCTGTGCCGGGCAAATAACCAGTGACATCAACAAGATTTATGAGCGGTATGTTGAAGCAGTCGCAAAATCTCACAAATCTTGAAATCTTGTCAGAGGAGTTAATGTCAAGGCAGCCCGCCAGCACCTTCGGCTGGTTGGCTACAACTCCAACAACATAGCCGTTAAGCCTTGCAAACCCGATAACCGCATTTTGCGCGTAATTCGCCCCAACCTCAAAAAAGGATTTTTTGTCAAAAATCTCTATGATGACATCTTTTATATCATAAGTCTTTTTTGGGTCTTCCGGAACAATGCCCTGAAGCCTTTTTGTTTCTCTTGCCGGAATGTCTGTGGAATGATAAGGGGGGCTCTCAAGATTATTCTGGGGGAGATAGCTCAGCAAAATCTTTATCATGTCCAAGCATTGCTTTTCATTTTCTGCCATGAAATGCGCTACGCCGCTTTTCTCATTTTGGACTGATGCGCCCCCCAGCCCCTCAAAGTCAATTGCCTCGCCAGTGACTGTTTTTATTACATCAGGACCTGTAATGAACATGTAGCTTGTTTTATTCACCATAAAAACAAAGTCAGTCAAAGCAGGGCTGTAAACGGCAATACCTGCGCAAGGGCCAAGTATTGCAGATATCTGCGGTACAATGCCTGAAGACAAAGTGTTAAGCTGAAATATCCTGCCGCCGCCTTCCAGGGCGGAAATTCCTTCCTGTATCCTTGCCCCTCCTGAGTCAAACAAGCCGATGCACGGGCATCCTGTTTTCAATGCCAGCTCCATCACATGGGCTATTTTTTCGTTGTGAGTATTGCCCATCGAGCCGCCCATAAAGGAGAAGTCCTGTGCGTAGACATAAACAGGCTTTTTGCTTATTGTGCCATAGCCGGCTACAACACCATCACCATACCTTCTTTTTGCCTCAAGCTCCTTGCTTTGCAGCTCTGCAAAAGCATCAAGCTCTGCAAAAGAGCCTGTATCAAGAAGGTGCTTAAGGCGCTCTCTTGCAGTAAGCTTGCCTTTTTTGTGCTGCACTTCGGCAGCGTGCTTGTCATCAAGCGCTTTGCTCCTTTCAAGAAACTCCCTAACCTTCTCCCCCATAAGCCAGGCTTATGAATGAGTGTTTAAAAAGGTTTTGAAATGTTTTAATGAGGAAAAAATCACCCTAAAAAAGCTTGAATCCCCTGCTTTCAGCTGCGGCTATTATGCCGCTGTCAACAATCTTAAACAAAACTTCCTTCTCACCGCCAATGCTCCTGTGCTTCCTCAGGATGGCCCTCCTGTTGTTGTTTGGGGTGGTTTGCAGTTCTATGAGGCACTTGCTGCCGTATTTGAGAATGTCGCCGCCGACAATGTTAACCTTGTCCCTGTCGTCAAAGTCCGTATAAACCTGGTTTGTGATGAGCACCGGAATCTGCTTTTTCCTTGCTATCTCAGTAAGCCAGGAAATCTGCTTTCCGAGCTCAAGGTTTACTTCATGGATATCATCGTTTTTGCCCAGCTCAAGGCGGTAAAGCATTGCTATGGTGTCAACGACTATCAGCCCAATCCTGTCATTGACTATGTCCCTGAGCTTCTCAAAAGACTTCTTTTGCTCCGAAAAGCTTGTCGGCCTCAAAAATATTATGTTGTCAAGTATTTTTTTGTAGTCTTGGCTTATGCTTGAGCATATCTGCCTGAATCTCTCGAGAGAAAAGCCGCCCTCGCTGTCAACATAAACAACTTTTTTCCCGTTTCTGGCCACATCAACCGAGCAGAGCAGGCAAAGAATTGTCTTGCCCGAGCCGGCAGGCCCGTAGATTGTAGTTATAACATCTTTTTCATAGCCGCCATCAAGCATTGTGTCAAGCAGCTTGCTGCCTGTTGATATATTATTGTTCAATTCCACATCTTCCATAGCTTATGGCATTCCCTCCAATTTTATAAAATTTGTTGTTTTGGCTGTTAATCTAGGAAACCTTAAATATACATTAAAAAAACAATTACAACCAATATGAACAAGCATTTATCTCCGGGAGCAGCGTGGGCACTTTATCTTCTTATCATTATCTACGTAATAATTGCCAAGTACAACAATATGACACTATTCAAGATGGATATTTACTATGCAGTCCTGCTGGCTGTATTGCCGCTATGCGCTGCATACACATACTATGCTGACAGGCACAAAAGACAGGGGCTTTCCATAAGCTCTTTCGCATTTGGCCTGTTATTCTGGATTCCACTGCTTAACCTGATTTTTGGGCTGCTGGCAGTATACCTTGGAATAAAATCCCTGATTGGCATCAAAAAAAAGCCATCCAAATATGGGGGAAAATGGCTTGCGGTTATAGGCATCATATTAGGCTCCATAGTATACATAACATACCTCACAGGCATAGGAATGTGCCTATACGGCTATAAGGAAGTCTGCAGGAACATAGGACTGGATTTTCTGGCTCGATAATTTTAATAGAAATATTTAAAAGTACTAATCTTTTATGTCTTATGTTATACAAGGTATTTCAATAACACAATGGAAGACGTCATAATGCTCGGGTCAGGCATACTTTTCGGTATTTTGTTTTTGTTCCTCACATTCATTTTTCTTATATTTACAATTTCCTGGTTTTTCAAGGGAAACAGAAGCGGCTTTGAGCCGAAAGTAACTATTGTAATACCAGCCTATAACGAAGAGAATAACATCACCGAATGCATAGATTCCATCTTCAGCTCCAGCTATAAGAAAAACAAGATGGAGGTCATCGTGGTTGATGACGGCTCAAAAGACAATACATTAACCGTGCTCAGAAAATATAAAGAGGTTAAAATACTGAGGCAGAACCATCTTGGAAAGGTAGAAGCGCTGAATAAAGGAGTTTTGAGATCTTCCAATGAATTTATTGTGACTATTGATGCAGACACAGTGCTTGACAAAAACTGCATAAGGGAGCTTGTCAGCCCTTTTCATGACGGGAATATAGGCGCAACTACAGGCAACAACAATGTCAAGAACAACAAGTCCATTATCAGCGCATTCCAGAACATTGAATACCATTTCAGCAACTTAATAAGAAACAGCTTTTCCAAAGTTTTCAGCAACGGCATATGGTTCAGCGGCTCTTTGGCATGCTACAGGAAAAAATCACTGGAAAAAATCGGCTATTTCAAAAAAGACACACTTGCAGAGGACCAGGATATTGCACTGGAGATGAAAAAAGCAGGCTGCAAAACATTAAATACGCCAAAAGCGATAGGATACACGCTTGTGCCGACAAAAGTCAGCGACCTGTACAGGCAGAGGGCAAGGTGGTGGATAGGCACTTTGCAGGCTATAGTAAAAAATAAGTCGCTTTTCTCGAGGAAGTCAAGCCCGTCAATACTGTTCCTTTACATAAACCAGTTTTGGTGGTCCTTTTACGCGTTTCTGTCCTTGCCACTGATAGTGTACCAGATAAACTACTGGCTGCCATACAATTCACAGGGCATGTTCAGCATGCTCGGCTATTTTTTCAAGTGGCTGAGCCTCATGGGGCCAATATATGTGCTATACAAAATTCCCGATTTTGGAGTGTCATTGTACAGCATCTTCGGCGTTTTGTCAGGCATTATGACAACGATATTAAGCATAGCTGCGTTAAAAATGTTCAATGACAGGGTTAGCCTGAAAAACGTGCTTGCAATATTTTTTTACTTTCCATATACAATAGTTTTAAATATAATAATCTTAGTCAGCCTGTTAAGGAACAGGTTTTGGGAAGAAAGCTATTATATCAAGTGAGCCAAAATGCTAAAAGAAATTTTACAGCAATTCATCCAGAATTACATAGCATTAGTAACAGAATTCTTTTCATGGTATAATGCTGCAGGGAGGAGAATACTCGACTTTTTGCACAATATGTTTAATGGCGCATTCAACGCTTTGCTTTTAGTAGCTGTTTTGATGTCAGTGCTTTACCTGATAATGTCTTTTTACATACTCTTCAAGAAGCGCGAGCAGAAGCAGGAAGAGCCAGTTGATGATGAAAACCTGCCTTTGGTTACGGTGCAGATTCCGACCTTTAACGAGCTCGTTGCTATAAGGTGCGCGAAAAGCTGCCTTGGCTTTGATTACCCTAAAGACAGGTACGAGATTCTCATAGGGGACGACAGCAACAGGCCTGAAATTTCAAGGAAGCTGAAGGAATTTGCTAAGCAGCACAGCTTGGTGAAAGTGATAAAAAGGCAGAGCAATATCGGGTACAAGCCTGGCAACCTGAACAACATGCTAAAATACTCAAAAGGGGAAATTATTGTGATTTTTGACTCTGACTTTGCGCCGCAGCCCGATTTCCTGAAAAGGATAGTCAAGCCTTTCATGAAAGACAAAAAGATTGCAGGAGTGCAGGCAAGATGGAAGCTCATCAATTACAACCAAAACCTTGTGTCTGTGCTGGGCTCTACAATAGTGTCAACATGCCATCATATTACAATACCCTTTATGTACCAAAGGAGGGGGATAACCTTCCTTTGCGGCTCTGCCGAAGCAGTAAGGAAAAGCGTGCTTGCAGAGATTGGCTGCTGGGAAAGCGGCAACCTGACTGAAGACATAGAGTTCTCACTCAGGCTGCTTGAGAGGGGCTACAAGATAGAGTATCTGGACGACTTGGAGTGCGACAGCGAAGTTCCATACACGCTCAAGGATCTTTACAAACAGCAAATGAGATGGGCGTATGGGGTTATCTACTCCTGGAAAAAGCACTTTATAGCAATAGCAAAGAGCAGACACCTTCGCTTGATGGACAAGATGTACATGGGGATTATATTCTGCAGCGGGTATATGCTCTCAGTCCTTCTTGCAGGGCTCTTTATAACAGGCACTCTCAGCTTTATGACGCATGCTCCTGCGCCTATAGAATGGGGAAGGTTTTTTTACGAGATGGCAAGAAACATCATATTAACCAGCGGCTTGATTGTGTCAAGCATAGTTGCGCTTGCAAAGGCCAACAAGTCAAGGCTGACGCTTCCTATGATAGCATCATCATTCAGCTACGGAATTGTAGTGACCTATTATGTAAATGTAGGCATTTTCAAGGCATTGTCAAAAACACCAATGGAATGGTACATGCTTAACAAGCAGGGCAATAAGATTGACTGATTCTTTAGAAAGTATTATTTATTCTTGCGTATTTTTTTAATAAAATGAGGCTGAGGGACAATATTGGAATAAGCATAATAATACTGGCATTTATTTGTGCAAATGCAATTTTTCTTGTTTTCTATAAAGACGTTTGGTGGGATTCTTCAGTTTACATTGGCATGGGAAAATACATCTATTCCTTAGGCCATTCAGGATTGTGGGAAGATTACAGGATGCCATTGTTTCCTTTGATTCTTGGCTTTGGATGGCTTTTGGACACGGATATTGTGCTTTATTCAAGGATAGTTTCTTTGATATTTGCGTGCCTTGTGTTATTCATGACATATAAACTGGGAAAAGAGTCATTCTCTGAGAAGACAGGGCTTTTAGCATCCTTCTTTCTTGCTTTTTCATACACATTCCTCTTTTTCAGCGGCAATATACTGACAGAAATTCCCTCTGCTTTTTTTGTGATGGTGTCTTTTTACCTTTTTTTCAAACAGAGATATTTCCTTTCCGGAGTATTCGCGGGAATATCAATGATGTTCAGGATTTTCCATTCATTTGTTTTTATAGGGATTTTTGCAACATTTGTTTTATGCGGATATAATAAAAAAGGATTTGCCAGCAAAATTTTTAATTATATTGCTGGATTGTTATGCCTAATTTTGCCTTACCTGGTTTTCAATTTTTTCATGTATGGTGACGTGCTGCGACCTTTAAAAATCCAGACGTTCTTCGTGCATACAACTGCATGGAACCTTTATCGTGGATGGCTGTTTTATCCTATCGGGCTTGCAAAGGAAAATTTCCTTTTAGCCGCATTGCTTATTGCCCCATTGCTAATCTATAAAAACAAGAAATTGACGGGCCACAGGATCTTTGCATTATTTGCATCTGTTATTTTCTACATCTTATTTTATTCATTTGCAAGACACAAGGAAATGAGGTTTATGATAGTTGCATTGCCAATTCTTTACATTCTTTTGTCAATTTTACTATTCGAAATTTATAAAAAAATGAAATTTAAGGAAATTGCGGTAGCGATTTTTATAATAATGGCGCTTGCATGGATTTTTATGACATTCTCTAAAATATCATCAGCAATCTCATACCAACAGCAAAGAAATAACGAGGCATTGCTTTTTTTCCAGTCCAAGATAAATGAGAAAAACGGAACAATATGGATTACAAATCCCATATATGCATTGCATTCTAACAAGAAAATTGACGGGTTACTATATTATTATTCATCAAAAAACCTGGTTGAATTTGCTGCCGGAAATGTTTTTGATATCGCTTTCACGAATGATTGCGACATAATGTGTGCACCAAAAGAGCACGATCCTTATTGTGAAATAAGCCATATAAAATTATATGAAAAACTTGGCAATTATAAAAAAATATATTCGAATAAAGTAAATTCATGCAATTATGAAATATTCACTTCTTGACATTGATGAAATCCCCCAATGTAAATCCATTAATTCTTCTGCCTTTGGATGTTTCATGACTTTCCTCATACTCCTCAACCAGCCTGACCCCAAGGAATCTTTCCAGTTTTTTTGCCAAGGATAATGGAGGGGCTAAAGCGCCTGTCTCAATCTTATGGACGGTTGCCTCCTTTTCACTGATTTTACGGGCAAAATCTTTCTGCGTAAATCCCATTGACTCCCTCTTTTTCCTGATTACCTCGGCATAGTTTTCCACCAACAGCTCCATTTTCTCCTCTTTCTGCCGAGCTTGGCTCTTCATCCGCATTACTTGGGATTTTGCATCAAGCCTTTTCGGCTGCTGGACAACTTTGCCGAATCTTGCGCAGTCATTGCAGACGTCAAGCTGCACGCCCTCTATACCAACTTTTGCCAGACTTTCTGCCCTCTTGCCGCACAAGTCGCAATTGATTTTAATCACCCATGACTGTTACAATTATTTTTCTGCCATGCCTTGGCCCGTCAAGCTCTGCAAACATCGCGCTTTGCCACCTGCCCAAGTCCAGTTTGCCGTCTTTTATTGGTATTGTCTCTGACGGCCCTAAAATTGCGGATTTTATATGGCTGTCGGCATTGCCGTCAATCCTGTCATGGCGCCAGACTCCTGATGGGACTAATTTGTCCAAAGCATCCAGCAAATCAAGGCAGATGTTCGGGTCATAGTTCTCGTTTATAATGATTGCGGCTGTCGCATGCGCTGCAAAAACATTGCATATGCCGTTTTCCACCTTTGATTTTTTTATTATTGTGTTTATTCTTGGCGTTATGTCTATCAATTCCTGCTTTTTTGATGTGGATAAAATGATTTCATCCCGCATAAAGCGTGTTTATTCACAGAATATTTAAATATAATGCTGGCTAACCATTACTATGAAAGTTGTAGCAGTATCCGGAGTGCCAGGCACAGGCAAAACTACTTTGTCTAGAAAATTAAGTAAAAAATTGAATTTTTATTATCTGGATGTAAACAAACTTATTTCCAATAACAAATTATATGAAGGCTATGACAAAAAAAGAAAAACCAAGATTGTTGATATCAAAAAATTGAACAAATCTTTAATTAAAGAAATTAAATCACTAAAAAATAATACAAATCAAATAAAAAGATTTAATGGAGCAATCATAGACTCCCACCTTTCCCACTATCTGCCAAGAAGATATGCTGATTTCTGCATTGTGACAAAATGCGAAATTAAAGAACTAAGCAAGAGATTAAAAAAGAAAAAATTCCATAAAAACAAGATTCAGGAAAACCTTCAGGCTGAGATTTTTGATGTTTGTTATAGCGAAGCAGTACGAAGAAAACATAAAGTCATTGCAGTTGACACAACAAAAGGTTTTAATATCAACAAGATTGCCAAGCAAATGAAGTACAAATGTTAGCACAAAGAGTAAAAGGAATTACGCCCAGTGCAACTCTTGCGATAGATGCAAAAGCCAAGCAGCTCAGGAAAGAGGGAAAGGATGTTGTTATTTTTGGCGCAGGCGAGCCTGACTTCAACACGCCTGAAAACATAAAGCTTGCTGCAAAGAAGGCTATTGACGGCAATTTTACAAGATACACGCCGGTAGGCGGAATCCCGGAGCTGAAAAAAGCAATTGCAGACAAGTTCATGAGAGAAAACAGCATTGATTATGATGTTTCTGAAATAATTGTGAGCTGCGGCGGAAAGCATTCGCTTTACAACATTGCGATGGCAATCTTGGACAAAGGCAATGAGGCAATCCTGCCAGCCCCATGCTGGGTAAGCTATGAAGAGATGATAAAGCTTGCCGAGGCAAAGCCTGTATTCTGCAAGACAGATGACAAGTTCAAGCTGACTGCAGAGTTTGTGGAAGAAAAAGTCACTGGCAAGACAAAAATGCTGATTTTGAACTCGCCAAATAATCCTACAGGGGCCATAATTGAGCCAAGCGAGATAAGGAAAATTGCAGAGCTTGCCGCTGAGCATAAATTTTACGTTGTTTCTGATGAAGTTTACGAGCATTTTATTTATGGCGGCAAGAAAAACACCAGCATAGCGTCGTTGAACGATGATATTAAAAGACTGACAATAATCTCGAATTCAGTCTCCAAGACTTATGCAATGACGGGCTGGCGCATAGGCTATACGGCAGCCAGCAGGGAAATAATAACAGCAATGGAAAACCTCCAGAGCCATTCAACCAGCAACCCAAGCAATATTGCGCAGTACGCTGCCCTGGAAGCCCTTACAGGCACCCAGGAGAGCGTTAAAAAAATGGTAAAGGCTTTTGACGAGAGAAGGAAGTTTATACATAAAAGGCTGAACGGGATTAGTGGGATTTCGTGCATTGAGCCTGAGGGGGCTTTTTATGCTTTTGCTGACATCAGCGATACAGGCATGGCTTCAGTGGAGTTTGCAGGCAAGTTGCTTGACGAAGCTTTAGTTGCAGTTGTGCCCGGGATTGCATTCAGAAGCGACAGGCACATAAGGCTGAGCTATGCAACCTCTATCCATGAAATTGAAAAAGGGCTTGACAGGATGGAGAAATGGCTGAAAGCCAACAGAAAATGAAAATCAAAATTACTTCCGGGAATATCTCTGCAACAGCTGAATTGAAGAATACCCCTACAGCAAAGGCAATTTACAATGCGCTGCCTATTGAAGGCGCTGCAAACAGATGGGGCAACGAAATCTATTTTCCTATTCCAGTAAATCTTGATGTAGAGCCTGATGCAAAAGAAGTTGTTGCAGAAGGCGATGTTGCCTACTGGCCTGAAGGAAGCTGCTTCTGCATTTTCTGGGGCAAAACGCCAGCTTCAAAAGGCAGTGAGATAAGGGCTGCCTCAAATGTTAATGTTTTTGGCAGGATTCAAAATGCCATGGTTTTTTCCAATGTTAAAAACAATGATTTAATCATTTTGGAGAAGGCATGAAAAAGCAGATATCGGCAATAGACTTGCACTATATGGCTGAAGAACTCCAAGCCCTGAAGGATTCAAGAATCGATAGGATATACCAGCCTGAAACAAATTTGCTTGTCTTTAGCCTTTACAAGACTAATAAAGGGAAAAAATTACTGAGGGTTGAAATAGGAAAAGCATTGTTTATTGCAGAGGAAAAGGAGCAATATGAGGAGATATTAGGATTCGGGCAGCTGCTGAGGAAGCATTTGGATGGCTGTTTCCTGGCAGATATTGAACAGCTAAAGCCCGAGAGAATAATCAAAATCACTTTTAAAGCAAAGGAGGAAACAAAATACCTTTATCTTGAATTCTTCGGCAAGGGCAATGCAATACTCTGCGACAAGCACAATGTTATAATAAATGCCCTTGAGCACCACGAGTTCAGGGAAAGGGTTGTAAAGCCGAAATTAAAATATGTTTACCCGATGATGAATTATAATATGTTTGACTTGAAGGAAAACGATTTAAGCAATTTATTCAAAAACTCAAAAAAAGACTCGCTTGTCACCTCCTTGGCAACAGAATTAGGATTAGGCGGCTTATATTCCGAAGAAGTGACCCTATTGTCCAATACAGATAAAAAACAAAATCCAAAAAACATTGATGAAAAGCAAATTCATTTGCTATTAAATTCAATTAAGAAAATAATAAACCAAAAAATAAATGCAAAAGCTGTTTTTGATGAAAATAACAATGTCATTGACGTGGCTCCGTTTGACTTGAAATATTATGAAAAGCACAAAAAGCAGGAGTTTGAAACATTCAGCGAGGCGCTAGGGTATTTTTATTCCCAATTCAGGGAGATGAAAGAGTCTGCATCTGACATGAAAATCAGGGAACTGCAGCGGATAATAGAAAGCCAAAAATTGACAATAGAAGGGTTAAGGAAGGAAGAGCATGAGCTGAGGCAGAAAGGAGAGCTGATTTACCACAACTACCAGCTGATAAAGGAAGTGCTTGATGAAATAAACAAAGCATCAAAGAAATATAGCTGGAAAGAGATAAAGGAAAAACTCAAGGGGCATAAGATAGTGAAGGAGGTTAATGAGAAAGATAGGAAGGTTGTGGTGGAGATTTAGGAAAAGTTCACATAACGTACAATATTTCACGAGGTTTTTTCCCTCCAAAATTTGCCCTCGTGTGAGGCAACCCACACACAGAGTTGGCAAATTTTGAGAGCTGGAAAAAACTTAGGAAAAATCTGGAAAATGCTTGGCATTTTAGCGTAAGCGACCGATTTTTCCGTGAAATATGTGTTATATTCTTTTTCCATACGTAGTGTGGGAAAACTGCGTCCGCAGACTTTTTTAGACACCGTAAATCTGAGAGGCACTGTAGTTTTTACAATGATTTCTGCGAAGCACCGTTCTATAAAGGAAGCGAAGCGATACATCGAGAACAATAAGTGATGGCAGTTTTCCGTTAAAAAACTTAAAGATTAAAATATAGTTCATTCAATGACATTTGTTTTCAACATTTCATGATATGCTGGCATCCAGCGTTCGTAGATCATAATTAAATGCTCATAATTTCTTACGACGTGTGGAAAAGCTTGTCTTAAGTCATTAATTATTTTATTGAAGTGTTGGTAGTTTTCTACTGCAAATTCAAATTCAACTTCCCATGGGGCTAAACTTCTGATATAATATAAAGAATTTGAATGCTGTCGCATCCATTCAAAAATACTTTTTTCGTCTTGCTCTGACAATTTCCTGAAATAAATTATAGCTTTGAAGAATTCTAAGCCTAATTTGTTGAAATCAACAGCAATTCTGTAATTTAGAATAATCTTTTTTTCTTCGAGTTTTCTTATTCTGCCTCTTATTATTTCTATTGTAGATTTAACCCTTCTTGCTAACTCCATTAATGGAATTCTTGCCTCATTTGCCAATATTGTCAATATTTTATAATCTAATTCATCAATTTTATTATCAACTATATCTCCTCCAAAGACTACGCTTTGAACATCTTTGTCATTGATAAAGAATTTCTTGCTATATTGAGTTGTATCCACCATTGTACCTAGAACCTTGCTTATGATAATATGCTCCCATTTTGAAAGTAAAAAATTAATCTTTTCAAAATATTCTGTTATGCTTTTTGAAAGAATTGCAAATACACAATCAAAAACTCCATCAGAAATTCCATACCAATAGATGTCTTTATTATGTTTTAATTCTTCAAAAAACTTTTCCCTTTCATTTGGAATGTTTTCTAACTTTAGATAAACTTTAAACATATAATATCCTAGCTTGTTTGGATTGATGGAAGTAATAAATCCCTGAAGTACTCCATTTTTTTGTAATTGCTGAATTCTGTATTTAACAGCTTCTCTCGATTTCCTGACTTTTTTCGCTAGTATGGAATTTGGTATTCTACAATCTTTATCTAGTTCCGTTAAAATTTTCCTATCCACGAGGTCTAGTTCTATTTTTTCCATATAAATAGCCATTTTACGTTATTATATATAAATTTTTCTATAAATCGGTTAAAAATAGGAAGTAAATTTATTATAGATGTTCTTATATGTTATTATTAAATGGTGGTAACAAATTACTAATTTAACAACAAGCGAAATGTCAGGAAACAAAACAAGAGACGGAATGATTATTTCTTCAATAGTTAAATCTCTGAACCAAATACCGGGAGTTACAGTAAGGTCCGGGACAAATCATCCATTCGTTGCAAATCGCGATGGATTGAGGCCATGTCCAATTGCAGCTTCGACAGATGCAAAGAGGATGGTTGTACCTTGGGTAGCTCAGGCTACAGGGTATTCTAACAGAAATTCAATTTACGATTCGTTAAGAAACGGCGAGTGGTACAAATGACACTAGAATCAAAAATTAAAGGACTATTTGTAAGTTCTCCATATCCTGGAGATCAGAAATTTGGCGGACAGCCGACTGGATTATTGTATGCTCTATCTGTTTTGGCTGATAGGAAAGAACAGGAATATCAAGACAGAAATAAAGTAAAAGACGAAATAGAAGTTTGGTGTCCTGCTGGAGTAGAAGATTTTGAAAGCTCATCTTTCAAGAGAGAGTTATCAGACTACTTAAGAGAAAACTCGCCTAAAATAGTTGGAGTTAGCACATTTAGTGTATCCTACCAAAATTCTGTAAATATTAGAGATTTAGTAAAACAAATTTCTCCTGAGACTGTTGTAGTTTTTGGCGGTGCTCATGAAGATAATTTTGTAAAGCACTACAAGACAAAAGGAACTATTGACGCTGATTTTGTAATTGCAGGAGATGGGATGTTTCTACTTGATGAATTATACAGGCTTATTGAAGAGAATCCCACTTTAAACCCTAAGCAAATAAAAGAAAAGGTTACGCAAGAAAGAGATAGGTTTGCTAAACTAAATGGAGCAGGAGTTCTCTTATATAAGGATGGCTCTCATTTAAGATATGTTGATTCTCAGGCGGATATAGTAAGCAGCCTAAGGAAGCCAATTCACCTAGATGAAATTCCAATCCTGCCGAGATATTTGATGAAAGGTGAAGATGAAATTTCGAGACAGTTTTCTATATTCGATGGAAATAAAACAGCCCAAGTTATGATTGGTCAAGGATGTCCATTTGGATGTGGTTTTTGTAGTGAGGGAATCAAGAAAGTATTTTTTGAAGAGGATGCTCCAAGGTCAGTTGAGCCAGCTAGAAACCTATCTCATGTTGAGAAAGAATTGCAGGAATTGAGAAATGCAGGGTATGAAGCAATATTCTTCGATGACAGTACATTTTTTGCAAAGGAAAAGAATTACATGTCTGGCTTAGTAGATTTAATAAAAAAATACAATTTCAAATGGGGATGCCAGACAACTCAGAATACTGTTCACTCTATGGCCAATCTTGGGTTACTGTCAAGAATGAGGGATTCTGGATTAAAATATGTATACATAGGTATTGAGCATTACGACGGGCAAATCAGAGACTCATTTGGAAAAAGTATCGGCGGCGGTAATAAATTTAATGGCTACTCTATAGAAGACACCTTAACTTTATTACATCAAAATGGGATAAAAGTAGGAGTATCCCTTACCTTTGGTCATCCTGATCCTGAATCTCCAGAAGAAGAGACAAGAGAAACAAAAACAACAGCTAAATATGCCATAGATAGAACTGCTGAATTAATACAGCAATTTCCTAATATTGAAGGAGTATCACTAAATCTAATCACTTACCATCCAGGAACTCCTATTAGTGAAAGATACGAGAAAAAATTAGGAAAAGTGGATTATATTGGACATCCAAACAAAAGAGAGCCATTTACACACTTTGAGGAAGGTGTGGGGCAGCATCCGAAAGGAATGACACCTGAACTAGCTGGATTTATAATAAATTATTCACGAAAAACAATACCTAAAGATAAATTGTGGATTTAAATTCCATTATTTGTTATTTTTTCTTTATTTTTACATAATTCGGTTAAAATTTCAGCGATAATTTAATATGTATACTCCTTATTGTTACTATCAATAAGTGGTTAATTTGGTAGTAAAAATGGGGAAAAACTTTGATGCAGATTTGTACGTGCTTGATGAAAAGCAGTTAATGCAATACAGGCATTTCGACCTAGAAGGAATTATAGATTTTAATCATGCTTCATTGCAAAGACCATTTAGGGAAGTTTATGAATTTCTTAATAGTCTGGAAGCTAAAAATATAAGCTACAGAGACGGAAGAGCTGTTGTCGCTAAACTTGTAAATCTTAAAGACCCTTCACGAGTTATTTTTGGTAGAAACACAACCGAAGCACTATCTTTTGCCTATTGGCTAGCTGAGGTTGATACCGGCAAAGTTGTTTGCACTGATGCAGAGAACGATTCAATAATAAGAATATTTCAAGAACACCGTGACCATGGAAATACAAAAGGCAAGGACGGCTGGTCAACTTTTCCCGATGCAATTGTTGCTGAGGATTTTGAAGGATTAGAATCTATTGTGAAAACTCCAGTTACAGTAGTTACTATTCCAGTTGTCCAAGACAATGATTATGGTAAAATTATTGATAGCATAGATAAAGATACAAAACTTGTTATTTTTAGCCATGTAAGAAGAATTGATGGCTATGTTGCTAACATCGAACAATTAGCAAGAAAAGTTAAGGAGAAAAATCCAAATGTATATGTTGCTGTAGATGGTGCTCAAGCTTTAGGCAATCTTCCAGTAATAGATTTTACTAAGTTAGAAGAATCTGGTATTGATTTTTACGTTGCGACTCCTCATAAAACATTAGGTAGCTACCCTTTGGGAATTCTGTATGTAAGCAATAGAGTCATTGCTAATCTTCCAAAATTGGAAGGACTTAGTCCAAAATCACAAATAATTATGGAAGGTATGCTAGATGAAAGCCATTCAATCACACCTAATGTTACTCCAAAACTAAAACAGGAAAGAATGATATCATTAGTAAGAGCAATAGAAGTTTTGGAAAATGGCTATTTAATTGGAAATGATTTTTCAAAAAAATCAGAACATGCAGGAGGACTTAAAAGATATTTCATTTCAAAGTTGATTGATTATGATGCAACAGTTTTGGAAAAAAGTAATAGTGCGTACTCTTCTGGAATATTACCATTTAGGTTTAACAATAAGGATAATAGAGGAATAGTAGAAAGACTCCAACGAAATGGAATTCTCACGTCTTATATAGCAGAAACAAATAGTATAAGACTATCGTTTGATATAATTAACACTAAGAGGGATGTAGATAAGTACTTTGAAATCTTATCTAAAACAATATAGAGAAAACGGAAAACTGCTCAATATAAAAAATAAATTTCTGCGAAGCAGACTATCTATCCTAAGGACTAAGTCCCCTCTCTATCTAAAAGTAAAAACTTAGGAGAACGAAGTGAACCGTATAATCTCTCGTTATGCGAATCTCTTTGAGTTTGCATTTTTAAGATTATGCGAAAGTGCCTCTCAATTAAGATTTACGGCGTAAGCCTCTCTATAGGTGTCTAAAAAAGTGAATATAACAACGTTATGGCGAACTTTTCTATATATTTTCATATGCAGAAACCCACCACAACCTTTTTAAATCACTAATTCTTCCTTTTTGCCTTGGACGGCCATAGGGGCTTGGTTCACCCGATCCCATCCCGAACTCGGAAGTTAAGCAAGCCTCCGTTTCCAGTCGTACTGTGCTCAGCACGGGAGCCTGGAAAAGCTGTCCACCTTTACTTTAATTTCTCCAAATCCTTATTAGAATGAATATGAATCTCCTTCTCGGAGCTTAAATGCCCGTTCAAAAGCCCTTTCTCCGCAAGCTGCGGAAAAACGCTGAATTCAAGGCTTGCGCCCGAGTACTCAAAAATCTGGGGATCGGCGACGAATATCGGGGAAAACACAAGGTATATGTCGGATTTTTTCGGCTTCTGCGTGAAAGTCAAGACTTTATTGCCCTCAACCCTCACAGTGCCTTTCTCGCTCGGCTTTGGCGATGTTGTAAGCATTATGGTTGCAATGGCATTCTGCTTTATGTGGTCGCTCCAAAGCTCGTCTATGTTTATCTTGCTGAATACAATGTCGCCGTAAACCACAAGAAAGTTCGCGCCTATCTTTCCTTTCAAGAGCCTCAGGGAGTCTGCTGTGCCGCCTGAAGCGCGCTCCTCAATGTAGCTGATCTTTACTCCGTATTCCGCTCCATCCTTCAGCAGTTCAAACAATCTTGTGAGCAGCCTGTGCCTTGCCACGATGCAGATTGTCTTGAAGTTGTTTTCCCTCAGCTTTTTTATCGCCAGCTCAATGACAGCCGCATTCCTTATTCTTGCAGTCGGCCTGTATTCTCCCTTTGAGACTGCGAGATGCTCCTCGCTGCCACCAAGAAGAATGACTGCTGCCTTGTTTTTCCCCAGGGAATTCTTTACAAGATGCTCTATTGCCTGGCTCCGGTTCCTTACATAAATATTGTCTATGATAGAGTCTATGTCCTGCAGCGTTTTTTTGCTTATGGTTATTGAGATCTTCGCTTTGGGCATTTTAAGGCCTTAGCCACCTGCATTCATAATAGGTAACGTCCATCTCAGAATCAACTATGCCGAGCAGCAATCTTTTCTTTGTGGAATGTGCAACACGATTTTTTGCGGCAAACTCGTACCATGTCAGTGTAGAGCCCTCATGGACGGGGAAAACAACCCACCTTGCATGGTCCTCGCCCGGCTTGACTCCCCTGTCATAAATCCTGAAATCTGCTCCAAACTTCAATGCAGTCTTTATTATGTAGCCCCTGTTTCTTATATCCCTGTAAACACAATATCTGACCCACAGATTCGGCTCTGCTTTCTGCGATTTTTTCAGCAGAATATCAAATCCAATCTCCTTGTTTCTGGAGTCATAGATAACGGCTCTTTTCTTTTCAAGCAGATAAAGCGCTTCTATAAGAGAAAACTGCACCCTGCCGTCGTCAAGCAATTCACCGTATCTGCTTTGGTTATAGAGCTCTCTAGCGTTGTCCGAGCTTTCTGTAAGCACCCTTTCATTTGAAAAGTATGCCTTGACAGGCTCTTTGTGTTCTTTTACTTCCTTTATTTCCTTCTTAGGAAGCACTTCTTCAGCGTCTTCCTTTTTCTTGGTCATGTTAATATTAGATTAACTAATGGTATACTGGATGGTTTAAAAAGGTTGTTTATTTTTGGGCCGTAAAGTAAACATCAGATAAATAAATTTTGATAAAATATAAATAGTTGTTATTTTAAATTTAGGATTATGAGAAAAAATTTCATAACCAGCATTAGTGGACTTATAACTATTTTCTTGGTTTTTGGAGTTATGAATGGAACACTCAAAAAAGAAGGGTTTATTATTTGGCTTATTGGAAGTATTGGTGGTGCTTTACTCTTGTTCTTTTTAGCTAAGTTTCTTAGATATATCTACCAAATAGTTAAAAGTTATCTTGTTAAGAAATTTGGTAAAGGAAAGGGCAAAAAATAAATAGGTTTTTTCGGCGTTAATAGTTCTTTTGGGTTAACACTACAACACCAATTTACTTTCTTTTTTTACTTTTGCCAACTTTTTTTCTCTTGCCGTCATACCACTCTTTCATAGCAGTACTTGGATTTTTCCTTCCATCACCAGTTATGGTTTTCCTTGCATAACCACCGAATGTTTTCATAATTAACTATATAATAATTGTTATTTATAAAACTTTTGTAAATTAATTTTTTATATGATAAATTAGCAAAAGATTTTTTCTGCAGAGCCTTCAAACAAAAACCTTTAAATCCCCTCCTATATTAGTTCTATTTATGCAACTTACATTTTTAGGCACATCCTCAATGGTGCCGACCAAAGACAGGAACCAGATAGCTGTTTTCCTTAGCTACGGCTCTGAAGGCATTTTGTTTGACTGCGGGGAGGGCACCCAAAGGCAGTTCAAGATTGCAGGAATCAGCCTTCCAAAAGTGACAAAAATATTGCTAAGCCACTGGCACGGCGACCATGTGCTTGGATTGCCTGGTCTGATGCAGACATTAAGCTCAATGAGCTATGCGGGAAAGCTTGAGATTTATGGGCCTACAGGAACAAAGAAAAGGATGGAAAGCATGTTTGAGGCATTTGTCTTTGACAAAAGATTAGACTTTGAGGTGCATGAAGTAAAAAGCGGGATTTTCTTTGAAGACAATGAAATTCAGTTAGAAGCCTATCAATTAGAGCACGGCATTGAAACGCTCGGTTTCAGATTTACTGAGAAAGACAGCAGGAAGGTCGACATGAAAAAAGTCAAAAAACTCGGAATTCCCTCGGGGCCATTGATTGGAAAGCTGCAGGAGGGCAAATCCATAGAATACAAAGGCAGGAAAATTGAGCCTGATGAGGCAACTTACATTGAAAAGGGAAAAATAATAGCTTACATAACAGACACTTTGCTTTGCGACAACTGCCATAAAATAGCCGATAATGCTGATTTGCTGATTTGCGAGGCAACATACTCATCAAAACTGGTGGACAAGAGCGAGGAATACGGGCACATGACTGCAAAGCAGGCCGGGCAGCTTGCAAACAAGGCAAATGCAAAGCAGCTTGTCTTGATACATTTCAGCGCAAGGTACAAGAATACCCAGGAATTGGAGGAAGATGCAAGGGATATTTTTGACAATACAATATGCTCAAAGGATTTTATGAAAATAAATCTGTAAAATGTCCTCAAAATCAAAAGGAACAAAGGCGGAAAGGGAATTGCTGCATTTGTTCTGGGCAAAGGAATGGGCAACCATAAGAAGCGCAGGCTCAGGCTCTATGAAATACCCCGGGCCTGACTTGATTGCGAGCAACAAGGCAAGGGTTCTTGCAATTGAATGCAAGTCAACAAAAAAGAACAAGCAGTATCTTGAAGAATACGACATCAAGCAATTAAAGGACTTCTGCGATATTTTCGGCGCAGAGCCGTGGTTTGCAGTGAGGTTTTCAAGAAAAGATTGGCTTTTTTTAAGCATTGAAGACATAGAAAAAACAGAAACAGGATACGTGATTGATTCAAAAGTTGCAGAAAGAAGAGGCTTGCTGATTGATGAATTGATAAAAACTTAATGCCGTCTCTTCACAGCCCTTTCAATCTTTATCTCTTCCCTGACAATCTTGTCCACTACCCTTTCAATGTGCATCTCTATCCTTGCAATCCTTCTCTCCATCAGAACAAGAATCCTCAGGCAATATACTATTGCCGCCAATGTGCCTATGATAATTGCAAGTGTTATCTCCTGAACTCCGAAAGCCATCTGCTCACCTCAATTTTTTGATTTTATCTGTAGTTTGATTAGTTGCTTAAATAGTTTTCGGTTGATTTGCAATATCGGCTTTCTTCCCGGTCTTTGCTTTACTGCCCCTGTTCATCATCCATGCCTTTTTGGTCGTGTACTGTGCAGGATTCCTTATCTTCGGGCAGAAATTGTCAGGCTTGCAAACCCCGATGCCGAGCATGTACATCTCGTTGCTGCAATTAGGCGGCAGTATTTTTTTCTGCATCTGCTTATGGTACCTCAGCTGCCCAAGAAGATAGACTTCCCTTATTGGCTCCCTGTTCTTTTTATTCCACTCTTTCAGCCTTTTTTCTATCATATCATAATCCCAGCCTATGGAAGTGAAGTAATTAATCAAAATGAACAGGGCTCTTTTCTTTCCGTCTTCCAGCCCATTAAGGATTAGCTTTATGCACGGCGGGAATAATTCCTCCGGCAACGCCTTTCCGGGAACCTCAAACTCCCTCTTTTCCTTTATACCTATAGACTCCTGCTTAGTATTGAAGTCCAGAGCTTCCATCAGCAATTGCCTGCTCTCGTCATTTTCAGCTTTTTCCCTCTCAAGAAACCTGTGCTTGCTTATCCTGACATTTTTAGGAATTGCAAATTCCTTTCTGAACAGCAAAACCTTTTCCGGGTTTAAAGGCGTTGAAGCCAGTCCTGATTTTTCGTGCAATGAGTAAGGCATCCTGTAAAGGTGCCTTGGGGATATCAGCAAAGTGTCAATGTTCAGGAAGGGCTCTGCATTCAAAGCCCTTGCTTTATTGCTGTAATATATAATGTCATTTGCATTTTTCCCTGTTTTCTCGATTATTGCATTGAAATCATTTTTTTCAAAATTCATAATCTTCTCGCCAAGAGGTTGCTTTATCATCTCTTTTATGTACAATGCAATCTTCCTCGGCGCTTCTGGAAACAAATTTTTTGTCTCATCATTCCTTATTTTCGGCGGAAATGCCTCAAAAGGCACTCCGATGTGGAAGCCCTTGTTGCCTGAAAACTTGCATGATATTGACTTTATCTTGTGGAATTTCAGCGCTTTAACCACCAAGTCAGCAGCCTCCCTTGAATACTCGAAAATGCCGCAGTCTATATCTATTATTAAGTCCCATCCAATCCTTAGATTGTCAAGCTCGTGCTTTTTCAACGAAGTGTCAAGCTGCAATGGATTTCTCCACAGCTCCTCTGAAGCATGAAACGATGTTGCGCCCTGCTTTGCAAGCTCAAGAATGTCGCTGTTATTCCTCAGCACGTCAGGGCGTTTGCCGAAGCTATCATTGAACTTTATTGCAATCTCCCTGTCCCTTGCATTGGCTATTATCTCTTCCTGAATGTCTGCTCTTTTGTAGTGGCTTAATGAAACATTTAGAGGAATCATAGTTTTGGGGATGTTTTTGGGTTTTTAATGGTTTTGCATGGTTTTACAGAAAAGGTTTAAAAATGAAAATCCATTCAACAGGGCAATGCTCCAAAAAACAGAGGAATTCCTGGATTTTATTGATAAGATAAGAGCTTCCAATATTATGGTAATTGTCGAAGGCAAAAAAGACAAAATTGCACTGGAAAAACTGGGCATTAACAACATAGTTGAATTAAGCAAAAAGCCGATTTTCCAGATTGTTGAGGAAATTGCCGATTCTAACGATGAATGTATAATATTGACTGATTTGGACAAGGAAGGCAAACAGCTTTACTCAAAATTAAACTCAAATCTTCAAAAGCACGGCGTAAAAGTAAACAATAGGTTCAGGGAATTTTTGTTCAAAAACACAAAATTAAGGCAGATTGAGGGGATTGTAAGTTATTTGGACTCTTTTTAACATATCAGATACGCATTTTGTTATCCCTGCTACTTGCAGAGACTGAATTTTAGTGCAACTATTAGTCGTATTTTGAAGATTTTTTTGTTTTTTCTATTAATTGATAAACTAATTGTTTTGGCTTTTCAGCATCCTCTACACCTTCAAACTCAATTTCTGGCTTCGAATAACCATATCTACCGGCAGTTTGTCCTGCAGTCTGGAAGCCTAATTTTTTAATTCCCAATAGCTGCTCAATAATGTTTTGTGAGGTTCTAACATCGGTAATCTTAAAGAATGGAACAAACTTGTCTTCCTTAATTATAATCCCACCCTTAAAATAAATCCCTTTGTCGGTTATTCTGTAAACGTATGTTTTATACAAAAAGTTTAGATACAGAAATATTACAACGATTATTACCAATAACCCAACAAGAATTGTTTTACCCATAGAACTGGATAAGTACGATCCCAAATTTGGCAGTTCAATAAAAATAAAAATAAAAACAAATCCATATATCAGCAGATATAACAGCAGTTTTGTAAATAACCACGTAACAATTATCTTTCCACTTGGTTTTGATTCATAATAAGTTCGTTCTGCCATTTACCCTCTAATTTTAAATCATGCCTATTTAAACATTTTGTTTTCAGAGCCGAAGCATCCAATAATGCCTTTCACGACAATTTGGCGAAACAACCATTAAATTTTTAAATCACGGAATACTCATATTTACACTATGACAATGAAAAACCAGTTCAAAACTGCTATATTGTTGGCGGTGCTTACAGCATTACTGCTGTGGATTGGCAGCCTGTTCGGAAGAAACGGAATAATTTTTGCAGCCATATTTGTAGGCATAATGAACATCGGCTCTTACTGGTTTTCTCACAAGATAGTCTTGTGGATGTACAGGGCAAAGGAGGCAAAGCAAAGTGATTACCCTAAATTATACAAAGTTGTGAAGGAAGTCTCAAGATTAAGCGGCTTGCCGATGCCAAAGGTTTATGTCATTCCAACAAATAGCCCAAACGCATTCACAACAGGCAGAAATCCGAATCATGCGGTTGTCGCTGCAACAGAGGGCATAATGAAAATCCTGAATGAAGAGGAATTAAAGGCAGTCATAGCACATGAGTTCGGGCACGTCAGGAACAGGGACATTTTAATCTCCACAGTAGCAGGAACAATTGCAGGAATTATTTCTTATGTCGGTGCAATGGCAAGATGGTCTGCAATCTTTGGTGGCAATAGAGATGACAATAGAGGCGGTAATATGATCAGCCTGCTGATTCTGGGGATAATAACACCGTTAGTTGCAACACTGGTTCAGCTTGCAATCTCAAGAAGCAGGGAATACCTTGCTGACGAGACAGGCGCAAAGACAATAAAAGACGGAAATGCGCTTGCAGACGCGCTTGAAAAGATAGAAAAGAACATTGACATCAATCCAATGAGGTTTGGGACAGCTGCCACAGCGCATTTGTTTATATCGAATCCATTTCGTGGGCAGGCTTTTCTTAGCCTTTTCTTAACGCATCCGCCAACCAAAGAGCGCACAAAAAGATTAAGGGCGATGAAGTTCTAGCTTTTCTTTTTCTTCGGTTTTGGCGCTTCGGGCAATTCAGCAGATTTGCTTTTTCCCCTTAAAATAAGGCTGTAAACTTTTCCAAAAATCCCGACAGCCAAAAACATAAACCCTGTAATTATTATAAAAGTGGTGTAAGTCCTCAAAAACATGAGCAAAACCACGCTTATAATCGCTTTCGGCTCGAATGCAGTCCCCAAGCCGAACATGGAGCCCAGAATCGGCGTTGTGTCGATGCCGACAAACTTATCGTAAGCCAGTATTGCAAAATAGGGCAGCATTATGAAAACCCCGATGCTGAATGAAATCTGCGCCAGTGTAGCGATAAACAGCCTTATATCCATGATTAACAGGTATAGCGCAGCCAATAAAGCCAATAAGGCAACAAAATAAATGACTTTGTTGCTGTTAAGGTAATTGACTGCCTTGTTGTATTCGCCCAAAATTCCAATCTGCGGCATGCCCGTTTGCTGGCTTGGAATCGCGCTTCCGATGACGCTGAAGAAAAATTCCCTGTCATCAATCTTTCCTGACTTGTAGTCCCTGCATGAAGCTCCTATCTCGCTGAAGTCAGGCAGCAGGCTGGATTGGCTGCATGCCTTTTCAAGCCCGCCTGACTCAATTTGGCTGCAGGTTTCCCTTACCTGTTCTTCATTTTCGATTCCTGCGCCCCTTCTTTTCAATTCCCTGTAATTCCTGCAGTTCTCTTTCATGGAGTCAAGCAGGCTTTTGTTTGTGCAGACTTGGGATATTGACACCGCATTTTCCTGCCCGATTGACGAGCAGGCTTCTGCCAACTTTTCAACTGTCTGCTTTTGCGCCTCAGGAGAGGCGTATGCAAAAATATCCCCAAACACGTTCTTAATCAAGCCCGGGAAATTAAGGGTTACCGAAGAAAAAATGAGTGTGGCAACAACTAGGACAATCAATGACTTTATAATTGATACAGCAAATCTTCTTAAGCCCATTTCCCAAGAATTGGAACAGGGAGGATAAAAAGGTTTCTAATCTCCCTTATATTCCCCTTCAACAACATCCTTTATGTGCTTTGCTTTCTGGGGACCAATTTTCTCGACTTCCTGAAGTTCTTTTTCACTCGCATTCACGATGTTTTTTATTGTCTTGAATTTTTTTAATAAAGGCTTTGCCAATCCCAATCCCATGCCTGGCAACGAGCTTACGACATATTCCTGCTGCTCCTTCAATGTTGCTGGCTTCCTGTCCGCATGCAGGCTGAAATCCCTTCCAGTCTCGTCCTGCTCCCTTTTTGCTATGATTTGTAACAATGCAGCAGTTTCCTTGAAGCTTTTTGTCTGTATTATCGGAATGCCGTAAGAAACAGCAATCGTTGCCATCATCCCAAGGATTGAGTTCTGATGGACATTCCTGACTCCATAAATATCCTGTGTGCCCTCTATAACAATTATGGGGCGCTCAAAGTTATTCTTCAGATTCTTTATCTGCTGCAGCAATCTGCCGTCTATTATTGAATCAACAAAATCCTCAACTGTTTTTATCTCAATGCCGCATCTCGAGGAAACAACATAATCCGCATATTCCAGTTTTTCCAAGCTGACAATTGTGTCATTCTCGGCAAGCTCCTTTATGACACCACTGCCTTTTTCGCGGTAATCGGCAAATATTTTTGTTTTTTCTTCAACGTATCTTGCAGCCGGCGTTTCCTTTCTCTCGTACAGCGAAAGGCTGAGCTTCTTCCTCATGCTTGCAAGGTGCCTGTACATCTTTTTTTCCTTGTGATGGGCAACCCACCTGTACGCTTCATCCCGGGTGCCCTTTGCCATCAGAATTATGACCCTGCCCTTGTCAAGCCTTCCTGTCCTCCCCCTTCTCTGTATGCTTCTTATGGCGCTTGGAATAGGCTCGTAGAACACAACCAAATCAACTTTGGGAATGTCAAGCCCCTCCTCTCCGATAGAGGTTGCTACAAGCACGTTGAACAAGCCGTTCTTGAAGTCCTCCAGCAGCTGCTTCTGCTCTTTTTGCGTCAGCCCGGTATCGTTTTTCTTCTGCTGCCCCACGAAAATCTTGGCTTTTACGTTCTCGATTGAATTTAATTTTCCGACAATGTCAAGCGCATTGTCCCTGTACTGGTTGAAAATCATGATTTTTACATTGCTGTCCTGCCTGGCTTCATTCTCAACAATATTCTGCAGCTCTATCAGCTTTGGATGCTCGACTTTCTCCTCATGCAATATTCCTGCCTTTATCAAAGCGGACTTGAAGTTTGAATCGGACATTATTGACTTTATTGCCTTGGTTTTTGATGCCATTGACTCGGCAATCAGCTTTTCAAAGTACTTGTGCAGGGCTGCAACCCCCTGCGTTTCAAGCAATTCAAGCGCATGGTAAACCTTCATGACTTCTGCAAGCAAGGATATTGCATTCCACATCACAAAATCCCTTTCGCCTGCGGCAATTTTGCCCCTCAGCTCTGCCTGCAGCTGCAGCAAATCAGATTTTCCAACGTATTTTACATCAGCTCTTTTCAGAATTCCCCATTTTTTCAGTTTTTCAAACCTTTCCCGCAGAAACAGGACAAGAAACCTTTGAATGTCAGTGAAAACCTTTGGCAGCTCGACATTTACCCAGTCTATCTGCATTTCCTGCACATAGGGCTTTACATCAGGGTCGTCGTCAGTCCTTACTTCGATGTCTTCTATAAACAGGTTCCTGCATACTTCCTGTATCTTTTCCATGTCACTTCCCGGAGAAGCAGTCATTGCAATAATCCTTGGATAGCTTGCCAGCTTCATGTACTGCTTTGCAACAAAAACATATGCATAGTCGCCAACAGCGCGATGAGCCTCGTCAACCCCAAGCAGGCAGACTTCTCCAAGAGCTATCCTGCTGCTTATGATGTCATTCTCGAGCCCTTGCGGAGTTGAGAAAATTATCTTGGCATTCTTCCACAGCGCAGCCCTTTTCTCAGGGCTTACCATGCCTGTGAATACAGCCATACTGTCTTCGCTTATCTCAAAATGCTGCCTGAAGACATCCATGTACTGCTCAATCAATGGGCGCGTAGGCCCTATAAAAAGCACTTTTGAGTTTGGAAATTGCTTGAGCCGTTGTGCAGCGAGCATAAGGAAAATATTGGTTTTCCCCATTCCTGTGGGAAGCACTACAAGCGTGTTCTTCTCTGCGGCTGTTGCAAGTATTGTCTGCTGGTACAGCCTTGGCTCAAAGTTCTTAATCATATCAGAAAAGAGTGTTTTTCGGGTTTATAAGGTTTATTGATTATCAATTCCTAACCTCAGCAGCCAAAGCTGCCCATTTCAAAACCTCGTGTCCTTCAAAACCCCCTTTTCGTACAGCTTGTAGCCCAACACAGCGCCCACTACAAACAAGGCAATAATTACCCTCCTGCTCCCGTAGTAAACTCCAATCAGGTATCCTATGACAAAGCTTATTATAATGAGGAAGTATGGCAGCTGTATCTTGCTTCTTTTTTCGTAAATCAGCCTGCCGCTGAAAATTCCCGCAAGAAAAATTATGACATAGCTTATAGCGGCGCTTGGCGCTGCCAGCGCAATCAGGACACCAACTATCATGAGCACGACAAAGAACAATTCCATCCAATTCCTGTGAAATTCAAACATAGCAACTCACTTCGGGCCGAACCATGCATTCCTCTCAAAGCTTATGTAATATGTAAGCCACAAGACAACAGCAATTAAAAGCGAAATTATTAATGAAAGGAAGATTGGCACATTGACAACCACAAGGATTATTGCAATTATCATTGCCGGGACCGCGAATGCATAAAGCATCCTGCTTCCGAAATATATCTTACTGCCGTCCAAAGGAGGAATTGGCAGCAGGTTGATTATCATATAAATCACGTTAAATATGATTGCCTTGCCCAATAAAGGATTTGATGAAAACAAGCTTAACACCCTCAGCAAAATAATAAGCATAAAAATGGAAAGGGGCCCAGCCAGGGCAACCATCGCCTGCCCGAAGTAGTTTATTCCGTACCTAAACCACCCAAGCCTGTGCCCGGCAAGGTGGTGAAGCATAAAGCCGCCAGGGACTATAATCCACAAATACGGAATCCTCCCATTGTTCAGAAACGCAACAATAAGGGAGATTATCAGTCCGAAGCCCCACATCCTGAATTCAAGCCTGTACCCGATTGCCAGCGCCCAAATGCGCTGCCCGGCATCATGGATTAATACAGACAAAGCCACAATTAAAACGGCGTTGAAAAAGTTGTATATTCCGGCGGAAAAAACGAAAGTATTGCCAGGCCCCCAATCGTCATAAGAAAAGACAAAGGCTATGATTAATATTGCAATTATCAAGCCTCTCAATTCACTCTGGGTAAACTTGTAGTACCTCTTTATTTTGTCAGCCAAGTCAAGTATTTCAGCCATCAGCAATCCTATTAAAAATATAATATTTAAACATATCGGAAATATCTTAGCCTAAGCTAAAACTATAGCTTATCTTTGGCTCTTTTACAAACTCCATAACATCGTCTATATGCCCTGCACCAAGAATTACAAGGATTTTTTTGTCCGGAGCGGAATCCACAAGCTTTTTGATGTTTTGCGCAATTACAATGTTTCTTTCATCAATAAGGACTTTGTAGACATTAGGATAGCGCTCTTTGAGCCTTTTAGTCAGTTTTCTTATAATCTCTTTGTCCGGCACTGTTGATAAGTCAAAATCAAGCTCTTTTTTCTTCGAGAACAGCGCTTTCATAACATCAACGATAAAATTCCATTTCTCTTTCCATGTTATTGATTTTGAAAGCCTTCTCAAAGTTATCTCTATATCCTGGTCTATGAGCGCTAATTTGATTTTCAAGCTCTTTGCAATCCTGACGGCTTGCTTCATCTCCGAGCCCGGCGCAACTCCCACAAGCTTTCCAAGCTTTCTCTCAGCCCAAGCGCCAAACAATGAAAAAAGGTACCCTTTCAGCCCGATATGCCTTATTGCCTTAAGCTCAATCTTTCTACGGCTTTTGTCCATCAGAGCGGGAAGCCTTTTTGCATCAAGCTCCAAGGCTATTATATCGGGCTTTTCTCTTTCTATGCTTTGTTTTACCTCATTCAGGCTCTGTTTTGCTATATGGGAGGTGCCTAAAAACACCAGATTTTTGTACTTCATAGGTTGTAAGAAAATAATGGTTTTTAATAAGGCTTTCCAAAAGATTTATATACTAGGCAGTAGATAAAAGATTTCAGTTTAAAATCAATTTAAATATAGAAAAGGTGATTTATATGTTAAAGATGAAGAAGATAAGCGAGACTTTTGATATGAGGGTGTTTACAGACAATGGCGAGTATTTTGGCGATGTTGAAGAAAGCATATTAACACAAAACAAGGTTTTTGGATGGCGAGTGAGGGCCACAAAGAATTCTTTCCTGAACAAGGTTTTAGGTAGCGCAAAAGGCGTTATTGTCCCCCACCAGCTTGTCAAGAGCATTGGCGATATCATGATAATAAGCAAGGCTGCTGTGCCTTCTTATGAAGGGGAGTCTGAGAAAGGGGCTAAAGGAGAGGATTAAAACATCATAACCCTTGCATTGCAGTAAGGGCAGTTTCTTGGAGTTTTTGCGTCTATGTCTATCTTGAAGCCGTAGCCGCAGGAAGTGCATTTATGGGCTATCTTGGTTTTTTGCGCTTCTGGAGATTCTTTGATATCCTCTTTATGAAAAACGTCCTTTTCTATCTCCTTGTGGACGTGTTTGTTTTTGATGCAGTCAGGGCATATCATCTTCTTCTCGTCCAGGTCAAGCTTTAAGGAAGAAGAGGGCACTTTATTGCCGCATTTCTTGCACGGAACCATGACTTCCTGCATCAGAAGTCACCTTTCATCTTGGCTGCATCTGCTATGATTCTTGCTGCGCTTCCTTTGACAGCTATCGAGCCTGATGAGCCGCAGTACGGGCACGCTGAAACCACAAGATGCTTTGCCCTTTTAAAGCTGTACTTGCATTCCTTGCAGAAATATTCCTTCATTGCAGGCTCCTCCTGCTTTGCCGCCTTGGTTTCTGGCTTTTGCTCCTGCTTCTGCACAGGCTTTCTTTCAAGGCAGTTCCTGCACATCAATTGCTTGCCGTCAGGGGTCATCCTCATCATGCCCATTGCATATTCATTGCCGCACTTGTAGCATTTTATTTTGACATCAGTGTTTTTGTTGATATTCCCACCTTTCTTTTTAAACTGAAAATTTTTTAATAGGGTAAATATTTAAATATTATGTTTTGCTTATACCTATATCTAATGCGACTGTGATCTAGTGGCTATGATTCGAGCTTCCCAACAACTGTATCCAGTTGGCATATGTGGGTTTCGCTTCGCTCAAGCCCACGAAAAAGCTTGCTACCCGGGTTCGAATCCCGGCAGTCGCATTCTTTTAGAAACTTATTTATACATAAGCGCTAAAGTTAGGCTTATGGTATGGGGCTTGTTTCATGAAATAGGCAGGAAGATAATACACATAACAATCCTTGTAGTTCTTATAATCTATAATTTTATCCAAAACAGCTATGGGAAGCAGCTGGCTTTGCTTTTCCTTGTCGCTTTGCTCATCATTTTTTTGGTGTTGGAGTACTTAAGGCTTGAACTGGGATGGAAAATGCCCTTTTTCTCGCAGTTTATACGCCCAAAAGAGCAGAACAGGATGTATGGAGTCATTTATTTCCTTTCGGCAACGATTATATCTCTTGCTGTTTTTGACTACAAGATAGCATTGGCTGCATTGCTAATGACTACTTTTGGCGACATGGTGGCTGCGCTTGTCGGCAAGAGGTACGGTACAACGCTCATCTACAGGAACAAGACATGGGCTGGCTTTTTGGCAGAGCTGGCAACAAACATAGTTGTTGGATTTATTGTACTTACAAACCTTCCTGGTTACATCTACATAGTGCTTGGCATGGCTTTGTCTGCTACAATCGTGGAGACATTAGTGGACGAGCTTGACGACAATCTGCTTATCCCAATATTCTCAGGCTTCGCAGGGCAGGTTATATTGTTCAGCCTGTAATTTTTGCAATCAGCTGCTCCTCCTCTATCGGCTCAACCATACTAAACATCGACTTCAAGCCGTTTTCCAAAGAAGCTTCGTCGCAGATTTTATGGTGGGTATGCGGGAATATGACCCATTTCTTGTCCATTTCTGAGAATGGGTTCACGAAAATGATGTTGAGGAATTTGAATGAAATAAGCCTGTTCCAATTTTTCAATATTATATCAAAATTTTCCTTTGAATTTAAGGTTACAATGCTGAAATGATGCTCATTATTTATCCTTCGTACAACAGAATCCATATCACCAATTTTTGGAATAATTATAAAGAACTGCTCCCTGTCCTTGTACCTGATATACAAGTCAAAGCTGTCTTTTCCGTTTTCAATATGCTCTATTTTTTTTGCGAGCAGGTCCATGTTCTTTACAAACCCTATTGTCCATTGAACCAGGAAATCGCGGGCATTTTCCATAATGCAGTTTTTAGAACTTCTGTTTATAAAATTAACGATTACAGGATTCTCCAAAGTCTTCGGGACATTTATAAATAGCTGATTCTATAAAAATCTCGGTGATGTCTATGGAAAGGCCAAAATGCCCTTTTGCAAAGGGGTGGATTGTATAGCACGCAATGGCTGGAGGTACAATAAGTCTGGAAAGAAGCAGAGATGGAAATGCACGAAATTCAACAGGAGATTTACAGAAGACGATGGCTTCTGGAAGATGAAGAACACACCAGAAACTATATCAGAAGCCATAGACCTGTACGAGACAGGACATTCTTTGGAGCAAACCAAAGAACATTTATGGAATCACCATTCCATAAAAATTTCAGAGACTTCCATCAGGAGTTGGGTGAAGAAGTACAGCAGGAAGATAGAAGCCTATACAGATACGCTTTCACCAGAAGTGAAAGCGAGAATACACGAGGACGAAGTGGAACTATTAGTAAATGGAAAGAAAACCGTTTTCTGGCGTGCAAAGGAGTCCAAAACAGGATTCAAGTTCTCAGGTCCCGTCGGGAGAAGGACAATGGAAAACTGCCAGTCCTTAAACCGCCAGATAAAAAAGAAATGCTACCATCACATGCTTGCCAGAAAAAAGAATGGCAAGAAGATAAGGTTTGTCTTCGACAAACTTGCTCATTACAAAACAACGCACAGCAAGATGTTCAGGAATGTGGCTGATATAACTCATGGCATTCCTATTAGGGCAAAGCAAAAAGGATTAAAGTATAACAACAATGTGATTGAATGCGAGCACACTGCCGTCAATGAAAGAGTGAGGCGAATGAGGCATGTCGAGGATATTAATTTTGTTGAATGTGTGCTGCACCTTAAAGACATATTGGATAATTTTGCACGCAGAAGAAATAAGAAGAACAAGACTCCAGCAGAGCTGGCTGGAATAAATCTTGATTTAGGCAGAAACAAGACTCTTGGGCTGATTTACTTATTGCCGATAGTATGTCCCGAAGACTTCATACTATCCGATTACAGGGCCGTGGGCAGGTAATACACTGGCATGCCTGCCATGGCAAAAACTAACAGAGAAACGCATGCAAATCCCACAAGGTAATCGCTGGAATTGGCTATTGCCTCAAGGCTTCCTTCGGAACCTTTCGTTTCGTACTTGGCAAAAATATTATTTAAGCCCTTTTGTATAACGGAGTCAGGGGCTGGATTTTCTTTGGTGTATTTTTTTGCAAGCCCCTGCATAAAGGCATCTGCTTCAACCTTGGCATTTTTGCCAAGTTCTTTAATCCTCCCGTATATTTCCATCGGGTTAGCCATTTTCAATCACTTGGATATAATAACCAACACTTTAGCCAAAAAATAAGCATGAAGCCAGTTTAGTCGTTCTCCACTCTTGGAGCAAGAATGAATGAGAGCATAACCTTGTCCACTGTCTTGTACTCGAGCTTTAGCGGATAGTCCTTGTTGAACTGTATGATAACGTCTTCGCTCAGCTTTGAGCCGCTTATCATCTTTTTAAGGTATTCAATGCTGTATTTTGCCTTGACCTTTTCATCGCTGTTCGTGCTGACTTTTGTTATGTCATCCTGCCTGATCTCAATCTTAGCCTGGTTTAAGTCACCCTCTGCCTGCAGAGTGAATTTCTCAGGCTCTGCGATGAATGCGACTGACTCGCCAACAACGTCAACATCCGCAATTGCCTCATTCAGAACGCTTGAGGAAGTTTTCACTGTTACAGGAAACTTCAAGTCAGGCACTTTCTGCTCTTTCTCCTCCAATTCTATTATCGGCAAATTAAAGGTCCTTGTTGTGCTGCTTTTCAGAGTGATTTTCAGCCTGTTTTCATCGCTTATTTCAAGAGTAAGCATATCCTTCGGGGAAGCTCTTCTCAGCACTTGCTTTAAATTGCTCAGGTTGATTGCAATTTCAGTATCTTTCCTGACATCGTATTCTGTAAAACAGCTGCTAAGCAGTTTGAAAATAACCATTGCAACATTTGCAGGGTCCATTGCAACAAGCTCTATCGCATCCGGAGTGACCTTAAATCTTGCTTCATTGACTAAGTCAGAAATTATCGATATGCTTTCTTTTAAGTAGCTCGGTTCTGCCAGAGTTAATCTCATGTTGCCCCCTTAAAGAAGTTATTAAGCAGTATTTAAATGTTTTATGGTTTTATAGTCTAATTCTCTCCCCATTACCCATGACGTGCACATTATTGCCTTTCTTGTAGCCCATTTCAGTTGCTAAATCAGCCAGTGCGTTCAGCATTTTAGGCTCACCATGCGCTGGAATAATATGCTGCGGCTTTACCAAGTTTATCAGGTCTCTCATGTCCTCCCTTGCCGCGTGCCCGCTTTGGTGTATGTCCTTGAATATCCTTACATTAAAGCTTCTTAGGTTGGCTTCAAGCTTTTCCCTGTTTTCAATATTTGTAGGGGAAGGGATTGTTCTGCAGGAAAAAATAATATGGTCTTCCGGCATGAAGTTGAATTTAAGCTCGCCGTTCATCATTTTTGCAAGGGTTGATTTTGGCTCGCCCTGGTGCCCTGTCACAACCATCAAATACTTTCCCCTGTCTCTTGCGATTTTATTCAATTTTCTCTTTATCTGCCCGCCGAACTTCAGGATCTCAACTTTGTTCGTGAACTTTGCAATGCCTGTTGCCTCTGCAGCCCTGACATACTTTGCCATTGAGCGCCCCATGAAAACAATCTTTCTGTTCATCTTCTGCCCAAACTCGACTATTGAATTTAAGCGAGCGATATGGGAAGAGAATGTTGTAACAACAACATGCTTGTTTTTTGAGCCGATGCCGAGCATCACCTCTTTTAGCATTTCTTTTGCAATCGACTCGGAAGGCATTTTTCTTGCGTCAGCAGCATAAGTCGAGTCGCAAATCAATGCCAATACCTTCTGCTTTCCGAGCTCTTCCAGCCTTTTGAAGTTAGGCTTTTTTCCCAAAGTCGGGAACAAGTCAAACTTGAAGTCATTGGCGTAAAGAATAACTCCCTCCTTTGTGTGCAATGCAATCATTACTGTATGTGGAGTTGAATGGGTAACGTGAACAAATTCTATCTTAACATTATTTGATGCCTGAAACAAGGAATTTGCAGACATGCTCTTAATCCTGCCGTTCAGCTTTATTTTGTCTTCTGTGAGAATCCCATTGAGGACTTCTGAAGTGAAAGGGGTGCACATAATATTGGCTTTGAAATTGTTTGCCATGTATGGGATTGCCCCGAGGTGGTCAAGGTGAGCATGCGTCGGCATAACCATCTTTACATTGCTTTTCCAGCCGTCAATTGCAGAAACATCAGGCACAGCGCCAACCCTCATCAGTTCATTCGGGCTGATGTCAACTATGTCTTCATCTTGCGTGTACTTTACATAATTCTCAAGGTGGATTCCCAAGTCAAGAATATAGACTTCATTATCGATTTTTACTGCTGTTGAATTCTTTCCGACTTCGTTGTAGCCGCCTATAGTGCAGATTTCGACCATGGCTTTTGCTTTTGGTAAAGATTTATAAATATATGGGTTTAGCTTTGGGAAAAGAGGTTCTTCGATTGTTAAAATGAAATTAGAAAAAGAACTAAAATTGAACCCTGAAAACACGCTTTTGCTAGTTATAGATGTGCAAAGGGATTTCTTGGAAACAATGCAAGGATTCGTATTTCAGGATGCCGGAGACAAGCCCGGAAACATGCAGGAAATTGTTAGAGATAATCTAGTGCCATTGATTGAGAGAAGCTTAAAAGCCGAAACCCATGTAGCTTATGTCAAATCCGAATACCCAAGAGGCAGATTTCCACCCCCATACGACAGGCTCTGCTCAAAATCCCCAGGGCAGGATTTATACCTTATAGACAAAGTTAATGGTTCTGTCAAAGTATTTGTCAAAAATGAGCCAAACCCTTTCTCCAATGTAGGGCTTGGAGCTTACATAGAGGATAAGGATATAATGAGTCTTGTAGTGTCCGGAGTAACTTTAACCAGTTGCGTGGATACTGCAATAAAGTCAGCCATTTGCATACCAAACTTGGAAATTATAGTGCCAGAGGACTGCATAGGGTACCGCAAAAAAAGGGAAGAAGATGCAAGAAAAATACTTGATGGTTACAGAAGCATGGACAAGAAAAGGATAAAGGTCGTCAATTCCAGCCAGATACTATATTCCACATAAGATAAAAAATGCTGGGATAATAGTCTATTTTGCAATAAATTCTTTTTCTACAACCACTATTGGGGTATTCCCAAATTCAAAAGCATCAACTAAAGCCAATTCAAGCTTATTAGTTAAATTAATATCATTGAAAGGTATGTTTATGATTGCCTTTTTAGTTACATATTCCCCAATATCTAACTGCCACATATCAAATTCAATTTCTGCTTTAGTTTGAAACCATTCTTCTTTTTTATCTTTTTCATCGTATAGAAAGACAAGAACTTTTGGTTGGAAAGCATTATTACCTTTATTTAGCACAGTAACCGTTATTTCAATTAATTTACCCCAATCACCTTTATTTTCATATTTAAAATCATCAAGTGAAAGCGAGATTCCATTTTGCATATTAACAATACTAGTAGGACTAAATTTAAAGTCTTCAGTTTTTTCTTTTGCTCTCTCATCGACAGGTAATGATTCTTGGATTTGCTCTTCAACTTTTTTAACTTCTTGGTTATATTGATTAATGGCATTTGCTGTTATTTCATTAGATTTTTCTTGTATTTTATTAGCTTGACTTGAAATTAGAATACCACAACTAACAGCAATAACGATTAAGGCCAGAAATATTCCGATTGTTATACCAAAACCTTTTCCAATACCACTAGAGACATTCTTCTTTGTAGTAACTTCTGCTTCAACTTTTATAGGCTTTTCTTTGCCCATACCAACCACAACAATTTACTAGAATTACCTTAGTCAGTATTTAAATTTTTGTAATAATAAAATGTGGGAGCAGTATTCTAACCCCTTTAGGCACTAAGCCAGTAGATGAGCAAGACATATTACGTCACATTTCTTTAAAAATAGCAAAATTTATATATATGTGACGTATAACGCCAAGTATGGTAAATTTAAGAATCAAGGAAGTAAATGGGAAAAAGTACTATTATCTGGAGCATACGATAAGAGAAGGCAATAGGTTCAGGAATAAAAGGAAGTATCTTGGCTCGGAAGCGCCAAAAGACATAGAGCTAATTAAAGAGATATTCATGCATGGTGTATTTTTAGACAAATATAAGAAAATTCTTGAGACTATTAAGAGAAAATTTAGTGAAGACTTTTCTAAATATCCGCCTTCTGCTAAAGAGAAATACATTGAATCGTTCATGATAAAATTTACCTACAATACTAACAGGATAGAAGGCAGCACATTATCCCTGAAAGAAACAGCGGATTTGCTGCAGCAGCATATCACGCCAAGAAATAAGCCAATTGAAGATGTAAAAGAGGCAGAGGCGCATAAGAAGGTATTTTATGAAATGTTAGAGCATAAGAAAGACTTAAGCCTTCCTACGGTTCTTCATTGGCACAAGCTGCTATTGCAGGATACAAAGACAGACATTGCAGGCATAATAAGAATGCACCAGGTAGCTATCGCTAGAAGCAAGGCAGAGCTGCCATTTCCTGCAGAGCTGGATACGCTTCTGCATGAATTTTTTATCTGGTATAATAAAAATAGGGGAAAGTTAACCCCAGTAGTTTTAGCAGCATTGGTTCATTTGAAATTTGTAACAATTCACCCATTCAGCGACGGCAATGGCAGGATTTCAAGGCTAATGATGAATTTTGTGCTGCACAAACATAACTATCCCATGTTAAGCATAGAGTATACAAATAGAAACAGCTATTACAATGCTTTAGAAAGAAGCCAAACCAAAAATAAGGAATATATTTTTGTTCAGTATTTGGTAAAGAGGTACTTAAAAATATACAAGAAATATATGAAATGAAGCAGAAAAAATGCGGGGAGCAGGATTCGAACCTGCGAAGGCACTAAGCCAATAGATGGCTCATAAGTACTTCATCAGCCTTTTGGGCTTCGTTACTTTACCAAACTTGAGTGTGGACGTCTAGCATCCTTGCCAAACTCTATCCCGTTTGGCCGCTCCGGCATCCCCGCGA
>Ga0209211_10000599_pt1 | contig 73103 bp, 57 predicted proteins | sample RifGroA2_FD_183992 | JGI IMG/M metagenome (GOLD analysis project Ga0209211, IMG submission 183992) | Groundwater microbial communities from Rifle, Colorado, USA - Groundwater A2 (SPAdes) (version 2) | ecosystem: Environmental > Aquatic > Deep subsurface > Groundwater | place: Rifle, Colorado... | reverse complement strand
CTTGATATAAGCGCGCGTCGTACCGATCGCCACCGAGACGTACTCCGGCCCCTCCTTGGCGATATTCATAAGCTCGTTAAAACCCTCCTTACGCGCCCGGCTGTTCGTCGGCGGCGAGACAACCCCCGCATCGATTTGGCCGGCGATGAGAGCGATCAGTATGTTGGGGACCTCCATGAGGGGAAGAATCTGGTAATCGACAGGCTTAAGGCCCGCTTGACTCAGTGCATAGAGGGCTGCGGTATGGGTCGAGGAGCCGACCCGGGTGATACCGATCTTTTTCCCTCGAAGATCACTGATCCTCTTGATTTCGGGCTTGGCCATAAGAGAAAAGACCATATGGTTCGTTGCGCCGACGACAAAGGCTAGGTTCGCGCCCTTCAAGTTCGCCTGGACCTCATTCGAACCGTCCATGTACGAGAAGGCAATTTCTCCGGCGAGAATCGCCTGAATGCCCCTGGAGCTAGAAGGAATATGGATCAGCTCCACATCCAGACCATTTTTTTTAAACAGTCCTTCCTCCTTGGCGACATAGGCGCCACTCTGCGCACCAGTGACCGCTGTCCAGTTTATCCTGACCTTGCTCTGCGCCCATGCGCTTGGGGCAAGTGAGAAAAAGACCACCAGAATAGCCAAAAAAATTGTTTTAGTTTTCATCTTCTCTCCCTGGCTCTAATCTCATTACCAGATAGACTATAACAGAGCAGCCGGACGTGTCAATTATCTGAAGTGACGGCGCTCCTTTGGAAAACTCCGCCAAACCGTGATAGATAAGCCGCATGTCTAAAGTACATTTAACCTTGGCCTGCGGGGATTACGAAATCGTCCGCGCCCTGATGGACGGCAGCGTCAAGCCGGACGGCATCGATCTTACCGTGCTCACAGACATGACCTCGGATATCCGCCACTGGAGGATGATCCGCAATCGCGAGTTCGATGTCGCAGAGCTCTCCATGTCCAGCTATCTGCTGGCTAAATTCATGGCTCAGGCTTTCGTCGCCATCCCGGTTTTTCTCCATCGCAGATTCCGCCACGGCTTCATTTTTATCAATAGCCACAAGGGAATTCAGAAGCCCGCAGACCTGATCGGAAGAAACGTGGGTCTGCGCAACTTCCAGGCCACCACCAACCTCTGGATCCGCGGAATTCTCGAGCATGACCACCAGCTCCCCCACAGAAAAGTCCATTGGGTTACGCAAGATGAGGAGGAGGTGCCCTTCACTGCGCCGAAAGATCTCATGCTCCAGCGAATCCAGACGGGAAAGAAAGTCGAGCAGATGTTGGTCTCGGGAGAGCTCGATGCCTTGATCCACCCGGAAGTGATTCAGCCGATTTTGGACCGGGATAATCGGGTGAAGCGGCTTTTCGAGAATTACAAAGAATCGGAGATCGACTTTTACAAAAGAACCGGCATCTTCCCCATCATGCACACAACGGCGATCAAACAGGAGGTCGTCGACCGCTACCCTTGGGTGCCCGCCAGTTTGATGGAGGCATTCGAGCTGGCCAAGGAGCGCGCCTACCAAAGAATGGAGAATCCCAGGAGGGTTCCGCTTGCTTGGTTTCGCCACGCACTTGAAGAACAGGAAGATATCCTGGGCCGGGATCCCTGGGTCTACGGCCTCGGGGAAGCAAACCGAAAAAATCTGGCGACCCTCATCCAATACTCCTACGAGCAGGGCTTGATTGGAAGAATGCTCCCTTTAGAGGAGCTTTTCGTCGCCACCAGTAAAGACTAGGAGGGTTTTTGATTTGACCTTTCCCTTGCAAGCGCGTAGAGTCAATCCTAACAAGACCTTTTGAATAGTTTCGTTGCTCTAAGCCCCCAAAGACTTTTTAACGCCTCAGGGGGCTTTTTATACACTCCGAACCGAGGAGGTTGCCATGCATGGACGCGACGTAATCAAGGAAGACCAGACGACTTTAAGAGAGATCATACGAAGCATTGACAAGAAGCTCGACTTTGCCGTGCGTGACGGGAGCGAGGCCGACGGACCGAGCTTCACCCTCCATCTAACCATGCAAACCAGGGAGGGGAATGTTAGCCTCTCCATCGATGATGTGAAGACAGCGAAAACCGACCTCGCGCGGCGGCATGAAATCCGCCAAAAAATCAAACGGTTGCGGGATCACATGCGCGACGCCGGCTTCTTAAAAGACGTGTTGGGCACGAAGGCCGCCAGGATATTGCGGCAATCATCCAAGCCTGAGGAGAGTTTCCATCGTCAAGGTTTTCGGCAGTCCCCCAGGAGATAGATTCAGCCGCCATTTTATAGCCATCCTTTCCCCCAGTAGAGAACTAACCCGGCGTACTCGTAAAGGACGTTATGGAACAGCTGGAAACGCCCCAGGCTTGGTCTTCCCCATATTGGCGCTAAACGGTCCCATGGTACCGGTGCGGGATAAACCGTAAAGCCAGCCTTCTCAAAGGTCCACCTGGCACGAAGCATATGGTTGGGGTGTGTGACCAGGAGGATATGACGGACTCCCTGGGGCTGGAGAATCCGCGCACTCTCGTTGGCGTTACTATAGGTCCTGGTGGAGCGGTCTTCTGTCTCCAAGACCCTTGGTGAAGCCCCTATATCCTGCAAGAGCTTCTTCATCGCTAACCCCTCCAGTCCGGACTCAGCGGAGACTTGACCGCCCGAAAGAAAGAGACGGGGGGCGTATCCAGCCCGGAAAAGCGCGAAGCCATAGACTGCCCGGGTCAAAGACGAAACCGAAGGGAGTCCGTCTTTAAAAGCTCCCCCACCCAGGACCACAATAGCCTCTGCCGACTTGAGCTGCGCTTCTAAGCGCAATGGTTGGGCGAGGTATTCTGATATGGGTGTGGCAACGATCACGGTACTAAACAACCCGATCATGGTGAAAATAGCCGTGACCCAGCGGCCGATCTTCTTTATCATTGCTACGACTCCTGTGTTACAGAATTCACGTTAAGCCTGGACAATAACTCCCTCGGTATCCCTTGCGCTAGCGAAAACAATAGTGTACCACCGAGCAGCGTGGAGATTGCATCGCGACCTTCGTTTCCGGCCTACCTTTTTCTCTTTCTTCCGCCCCTCTTTTGGAGCAGCAATTTTATCCTCGGACGGGCCCTGGTCGATAGGGTACCCCCCTGGACGCTCAATACGGGACGCTTCGTGGTCGCTGCCGTTATTTTGATACCACTACTTCTCTATCGTCAGGGATGGCCCGCAGTGCCAAGAAAATTTATTGCCCCGCTAGTCCTTATGAGTCTCACGGGCGTCTTCGCCTTCAATGCCGTCTTGTACACGGGGCTCCATTACACCACCGCCATTAACGCCACGCTCGTAAACGCTGCGACCCCCGTAACCACCGCCGGCCTTGCCTGGCTCCTCATCGCCGAAAAGATGACTGGGCGGCGCATCTTGGGTATTTTCCTCTCCTTTGCCGGGATAGGATGGATCGTAAGTCAAGGTTCTCTGCAGACATTAGCCAGCCTGCATTTCAACCCAGGGGATATCATTATCTTTTTTGCCACCGCGCTTTGGGGATTCTATTGCGTCATGGCAAAACCGTTGATGCAGTATTTCTCTCCGCTTGCTTTGACCGCCATGACAACCGGCATTGGTGCGGTCTTCCTTCTCCCGGCAGCTTTTTTTGAGCTCTCATCGACCCCCGCCCAGTTCGGCGGTTACGAGCTCCTTGCCATCCTTTACCTCGGCATCTTTCCGTCGTTCCTCTCCTTTTTGCTATGGAACCGGTCTGTTTTAACTTTCGGCCCCGGGCGGGCCACGCTCGTTTACAACACGATTCCTTTTTTCGCTATTATCCTATCGGCGATTTTTTTGGGTGAAAGGCTGATGCTCTATCAGGGAGTAGGCGGGGCTGTTATCATCGTGGGGGTGGTTATCGGCACCTCCGACCGCGTCTCATAGCTCAATACGGGGGTTGATGATTGTTTAGCTATAATCTCATCGGCATAACTACGTAGAGATAGCCGTCATCCCCCCCTTTTTTGAGAAGGCTGGGGCTGAGGGCATCCTTGAAAGATATCTCTACTTCTCCCCCAGTCTCCAATACAGCAAGAACATCAAGCAGATACCGGGCATTAAAGCCGACCACTAAAGACTTTCCCTGATAGTCCATATCTATCTCTTCGACCGCCTCGCCCAAATCGGGATTGCTGGCAGAGATGGATAGCTGCCCCTGTTTAAGCTCCATTTTTATTCCCTTGTAGCGCTCGCTGGAAAGAATGGACACGCGCCGAAGCGCATGTAAAAGCTCGTCTTTTTCAATCCTTACCACCTGCGTGTTATCCTTTGGGATAACCTTAGTATAGTCTGGAAAATCCCCTTCGATCAGTCGCATAAAAAGCTCCACATCATCCTTGACTATCAACCCCATATTTTCCTTAAACCCCATTGACACCACCCCATCTCCGCCTCCCTCCAGGAGTTTCCTTACCTCCGCCAGCCCTTTGCGCGGAAGAATTACTCCCTTATCTAGATTAAGAGAACCTATCTCTCTCTCGATGAGAGCCAGGCGATGACCATCCGTCGCCACCATGCGAATTTTGCCCGAGCCCGCTTCCTCTACGAATACCCCATTAAGGCTGTAGCGAGTCTCATCCACGGAGACCGAGAAAATAGTTTGTTCTATCATCTCGCGCAGCAAATTCGCCGGAACAGTAGAGAGCTGCTCCTTCTCGAATTTCGGAAATTGAGGAAATTCACGCGCCTCCATCCCGACAATCTTAAAAACCGACTTCCCGCTTTTTACCTCTAACCAGTCATTTTCCAGCCGTTTTAATTGAAGAGTCTCTTCGGGGGCCTCGCGCACGATCTCGTACAGCTTTTTTGCGTTTACAGTGATTGTGCCTTCCCCGGACACCTCCGCATCCAACCTTCCCCTTACGCCGACCTCCAGGTCTGTTGCTGTCAGGCGGACATCGCTTTTAGACGCTTCAATGAGAACATTGGCCAAAATAGGCATAGTGTTGCGCCGCTCAACAACACCCTGGGTCCAATAAAGCGTTGCGAGAAAATCCCCTCGCTTAGCTCTGAATTCCATAATTCCTCCTACCTATTACTATCTACCTTTTATAAGAATCTTAACAGTAATAGCAATAGAGGCTGTGAATATTGTGCAAAAGGGGGAAATAGTTAAGCCGATTAAAGACTTTTGATTGTGTTTAACGCGTAGTAGTTATCCCCGCTATTCACCGGAAGACCGCGTAATAGAGTTAATGAGTCGTTTTATCCACACGGTGCATTCCGCTAAGCACAGTTTATCCCCAACTATCTTTTGACATTTAAGTTTTTTTCTAGCTTGTCGATAGTCGCCTCCATATGCGGATCTTCTTTGATCTTCTTCTCTATGGTTTTTGAAGCATGGATGACCGTTGAGTGGTCCCTCCCGCCAAACTTATAGCCGATGGCGGGGAAGGATGTCGAGGTGTATTTCCGGCAAAGATACATGGCCACTTGTCTGGGGAGGGCGATATTCCTGGTCCTTCTCTTGGCTTTCAGATCTCCTATCTTAATGTCGAAGTAATCGCAGATGGTCTTCTGGATGTTTTCTATGGTCAGTTCTCTGTGGGCGCCGCGCAGGGTGTTTTGGAGCACCTCTTTGGCCAGCTCTATGGTGATAGGCGTCTTAGTCAGCGAGCCGAATGCCCCCAGGCGGGTAAGCGACCCTTCGAGTTCCCTTACGTTCGAGTCGATGTGGGACGCGAGAAAGAGAGCAACCTCATGTGGCAACTGAACGCCTTCCAATTCCGCCTTTTTTTGCAGAATTGCCACTCTTGTCTCCATGTCCGGAGGTTGAATGTCGGCGATCAACCCCCATTCAAACCGGTTCCTGAGCCGATCCTCTAAGCCTGGGATTTCCTTGGGAAACCTGTCCGAGGTGATGATGATCTGCTTACGGGATTCGTACAGGGAGTTAAAGGTATGGAAGAACTCCTCCTGGGTTCTCTCCTTGCCCGCAATGAACTGTACGTCGTCGAGAATCAACACGTCAACATTACGAAAGCGGCTCTTGAACTCGTCCATTCTATCCCTTCTGAGTGAGCCGATCAGCTCGTTCATGAAGGACTCGGAGCTGAGATAAAAGACCTTTAAGGCCGGCCGTTTCTCGACAACCCTGTGGCCGATGGCGTTGATCAGGTGGGTCTTGCCCAACCCCACCCCCCCGTAGATGAATAACGGGTTGTAATGGTCTCCCGGCTGGTTGGCCACGGCGAGAGAGGCGGCGTGAGCAAATTGATTGCTGGCGCCGACAACGAAGTTTTCGAAGTTGTACTTCGGGATGAGGTTGTTAACGCGCGATGGCTTAGGTTTCTCGCGTTCCGGTTTCTTTTCGAGTGCGCGGCTTTTCTGCAACTGCTGGTTCACTGTCACAGAGAGCTTAACGTTTTGTTGGGAGAGAATAGACAGGGTTTCCTGAATCGAGGTGAGAAAATGCTCCATTAACCAATCGCGGAAAAACTTATTTGGCACCTCGAGGGTAATTTCTGCCCCATCCCTCGCCCGCATCCGGATCGGCTGGATCCAGGTCTCAAAATTCTGTTTTCCCAGCTTTTCGCGGAGTTGCCCGAGCGCCTCTTCCCACAACTCGTCCATAACTATCCTCGTCTAAATTCGAGCTAACACATTGGTTTCTTTGAGTAAAAAAGGGAATAAGTTACAAACAGAATTATCCACAGTTGTGGATAACTTTGAAAATCCCAAAGAGATATTTGGCTTACGGATAGGATCGAACATCGCTACGAACGGAGCGATATCCGTCCGGGGGCTACGCTGCGAGTTAGAAAATGTACAGGAAGAAAGACGACCGCCGGGTTCAAGGTTCGGTGAAAGCATCACGTGTCGTTCAAATTTCTACATGCAGCGAGCGAATCAAGAGTAAAATCGTTTTCGTTTGCAGTGAGGAGAACTTCATAAACCTTTTTATTTCTCATTGCAAGAAAAAAATACAGAAAAATTTTTTTCCGAAAGGCAATGACCTTGACACCTGTCGAATCGAGTGCTAGGGGATTTTTGACTGATGAATGCGACGAGATCAAAAGCGCTGTGGAAGCGAGCGCAAGAAAAAATTCCCGGCGGAGTCAATAGCCCGGTTCGTGCCTGGAAAGCTGTCGGCAAGTCGCCGCGATTCATCTCGCGTGGGAAGGGAGCCTACCTCTTTGACGTCGACCGGAAACGACTGCTCGATTTCGTGGCCTCTTGGGGCCCGCTGATCCTGGGGCATGCCCACCCTAAAATTGTCGCGTCACTCAAAAGAACGCTGGAAAAGGGCACGACGTTCGGGGCCCCAACGCCGGGAGAGGTGGAATTAGCGGAGTTTGTTTGTAAGCGAGTCCCCTCCATCGAAAAACTGCGCTTGGTTAGCTCAGGCACCGAGGCGACGATGAGCGCAATTCGCCTGGCGCGCGCCTTTACAGGCCGTAGCAAGATCATCAAGTTCGATGGCTGCTACCATGGACATGTGGATGGGCTGCTGGTCCGGGCCGGCTCAGGGCCGGCGACGTTAGCTCTTCCGGATAGCCCTGGGGTCCCCGCTAGTTTCACCGCTGAAACGGTGGTCGCACCGTTTAATGATGTGGCTGCCGTTGAAGCCGCTTTTGGTCAATATACCAGCACCATTGCCGCGGTCATTGTCGAGCCCGTTTGTGGAAATATGGGCGTGATTCCACCATTAACAGAGTTTCTGCCGGCCCTGAGGGAGGCGACGGCCAGGCATGGAGCGCTTTTGATCTTCGACGAGGTGATCAGCGGTTTTCGTCTCTCGACAGGGGGAGCGCAGGAGCTCTACGGGATATCCCCGGATATTACTTGTTTGGGAAAGATATTGGGCGGAGGGTTGCCGCTGGGGGCCTTCGGGGGAAGGAGGGAGATCATGGATCTGTTGGCCCCTGAAGGTCCCGTGTATCAAGCCGGGACGCTCTCCGGCAATCCGTTGGCAGTTGCTGCCGGTCTGGCCACTCTCAGAGAGCTCTCCCGCTCTGGAGTTTATGCGGAGCTGGAGGGAAAAGGGAAAAAGTTGCAGGAGGGTTTGGAGGCCATCCTGGATCAGCATCGCCTTTCCGGCGTGGTCAACCGGGTCGGTTCCATGCTGACGCTGTTTTTCGGTGTGGATCGAGTACAGAACGCCGCCGATGCCCGCTGTTGCGATCGCGATCGGTTCGCCCGTTTTTTCCACGGCATGCTGAAGCGCGGCGTTTACTTTCCACCGTCTCCGTTTGAAGCAGCCTTCATCTCGCTTGCCCATGGTCGGCGCGAACTGGAAAAGGCGCTGCAGGCCTTTGAGGTCTGGGCGCGGAGAGAGGGCAAAGGGACTCCCCGTTAATAATAAGGTGTGGTCTTTCTTCGGGAAGAAAGCCTGCTCTCGCCCTTGGGGAGCGCGCCTTCGGCCGCGGCCGATAGGCCAGTGCTTAAGTTGAGGCTTCTCGGTCCTGCGTCCGCGGCCTCATTCTCGCTCCCCTCCGGGTCTGCTTGTAATCACACTTTTCGCAGTAGGGCCGAGCAAAGGTTGACCACCCGGCGTTTTCCGTGATATGGAATTCCGCCAGTGAAGCAAGAAGGGGAGCGTGATGAAAGGCCAGGGAAACCGGAACCCCTTTTTGTCAAGGTAGGTAAATACGCGGCTATCGGACTGGAGTTTCCTAGCACCGTTCTCGGCGGGTTTTTTTTGGGTTACCTGCTAGATAGGTATCTTAGCTCCTCCCCTTGGTTTATGGCCTCCTTCACGATCCTGGCTCTGATAGGGGCGTTTATCCGTCTGGTGCGGTTGCTGGAACGCTTTTCTGGGGACGACAAATGAACGGGGAACCGCGCGGTTCTGCCATCCTTTGGATTGAACTGTGGCACGGACTCTTGGTGCTTGCCTTACTGGTCTGTCTGGTCCCACTGCGGATTCTAGACCCATGGGGCCTGATCCTGGGCGCGCTATTCATGGGGGTGAACTTCCTCTTATTGGGCTACGGTGTCCGCTGGCTCCTGGGCCCTTTTGCGGCGCGGGGGAGAGTTCGAGCAGGGATTTTTTTGCTCTTTATGAAATTTGTCCTTTTCTTGGGGTTACTCTCGGCGCTGCTATTGCGGATCCAGTTGGAGGCCGGCTCTTTTGCCGTCGGGGTTTCCTCTCTGCTCATTGCCATTATCATGGAGAGGGTTTGGGCCTCTCAGCGTGAAGGAGGGTAAATGGAACATCCGTTCATGTGGTACGACATTTTGCCCTCGCCTCTGAGACTCTTGCCTCAGCACACCTTTACGGCCCTGTTAGTTATGGCTCTGCTCTTAGTCCTGGCCTGTCTGGCTAGGCGATCCCTCTTGCAGTCTACCGATCCGGTAGTGCCAGAGGATGGTGTTAGTATAAGAAACGTTTTTGAGCTCCTGGTAGAGCTTATAGTAGGGTTGAGCGACGGCATTATTGGTTTGAAGGGCCGCAAGTACGTTCACCTCTTTGGAAGCTTTTTTATCTTTATACTCACCGCGAATCTCTTTGGTCTGCTCCCCGGCTTCTCGCCTCCCACCAACAATCTCAACACCACCTTGGGGTTGGGATTGGTCTCTTTCTGTGCCTACCATTATTTCGGCATGCGTGAGCATGGAGCAGGATATATCAAGCAGTTTCTCGGTCCTATGCTGGTCCTGGCGCCCTTTTTTTTAGTCCTCGAAGGGATCTCCCATCTCGTGCGCCCTTTTTCCCTTGCGCTGCGGCTTTTTGGCAACATGTTTGGCGACCACTTGGTCGTGGAGATCTTTACCGATTTGACTAAGGTTGGAGTGCCGGTACTTTTTTACATTTTGGGGGCCTTGGTCTCGGTGATCCAGGCCTTTGTCTTTACATTGTTGAGCGTGATTTATGTGGCCATGGCGATAAGCCATGAGCATTAAGCGAAGGGCTCGTGTGCGAGGAGGATGAGAGAGAGGGGTGAGCCGGTATTCGCTAGAAAGGAGGCAGGTATGAAGAAGTTGCTGTTAGTTCTCGGCGTGGTTGCCCTGGGCCTTCTGGACTCCGGAGTGGCTATGGCTGCCGCCGAAGCAGCCGAAGGCGCTGTCGGGGCGAAGGCCGCCATTGCTATCGCCGCTGGCTTGGCCATCGGTCTGGCTGCCTTTGGCGCCGCCCTTGGTCAAGGGCGCATGGCAGCGGCCGCGATGGAGAGCATTGGGCGCAATCCCAATGCGGCACCCAGGATCCAGTTGCCCATGATTCTGGGCTTGGCCTTCATCGAGGCGCTGGCCATTTATGCGCTCATTATCGCTTTTGCCCTTCAAGGGAAGATCTAGCGTTGAGCGCCGGGAAGCGGAAAGGGGGCGAGATCGTTTCTCGCCCCCTTTTTTATTCTACGGCAAGTCTACTTTTTCGAGCTGGACCTGGGTATACCGGCGAAGCTCGTCCAGCGTGTGGAGCTTGTAGGGTTTCTCATAGTAGATATTTTTGATGCCCGTGTTGACGAGTACCTTGAGGCAGTGAATGCAAGGCGTGTGGGTGATGTAGATCGAGGCATCTTTAATGGTCGCGCCGTTTTTCGCCGCCTGAGCGATCGCGTTCATCTCCGCATGAATAGTGCGGAAGCAGTTCTCCTCCGTATCCCCGTTGGGGGTCTTGGATTGATAGATGAGGCAGCCCGCGTCCGTGCAATGGGGCATTCCTGCCGGGGCGCCGTTGTAGCCCGTCGCCAGGATATTCTTGTCGCGCACGATCACCGCGCCTACCTTTGCACGGTTGCAGGTGGAGCGCTCTGCCACCTGGCGGGTAATGGTCATAAAATATTGATGCCAGCTCAGTCGCTCAGCCATGGGAAGCCTCCCTGGGCCCTTGCTTCGACCAGAGGCGAGCTCGCAGGCTGCGGCTGGAAGCGTTCCTGGCGCACTCTCGGCTCTTGGATCGAAAAGGGGATAGGAATAAAAGTAACAGCCAGGATGGCCAATATGAGCCATCCCATAAACCTTCTTTTGGCGTCGAGCGGGGTATAGGGATCGAGCGGCGGCGGATGACGCAAACCCATAAAGAGGAGGAGCAGACCCCAGACTAACCAGCCGTCCCACCAGCGTAGAAATCCCAGCGAGAGCATAGCAACTAAGGCCACGCGCCCGATCCAGATATGTCTCTCGCCGAAGAGGGCATAACTCACGTGGCCGCCATCGAGCTGACCCACCGGGAGGAGGTTCATGGCGGTCACTAACAGGCCGATCCATCCGGCAAAGCCGATAGGGTGCATCACGATGTTGGCCTCGTCGGGCAGAACCCCCAGGGTGATCTTACTAAGAAAGCTAAGAAGGAGAGATGAGCCTAAGGCGAGGCCTCCGCCCGTTCTCTCATCCGGCGAGATGGTAGAGAGTTGTAGGCCGACAATGACGGCGGGTATGGCCAATACCAGACCTGCCAGTGGGCCCGCCGCGGCTACGTCAAAGAGGGAGCGGCGGTCTGGAGGAGGAGAGGTCATTTTAATGAATGCGCCAAAGGTCCCGATGAATGATGGGGCCGGAATGAAATAGGGGAGAGTGGCCTGCACCCCGTGGTGGCGCGACATGAGATAGTGGCCCATCTCGTGCACTAATAGAATGGTGATCAACGTTACTGCAAATGGAAGTCCGGAATAGATCTGCCACGGGTTGGAGAGAGGATCAACGCCGTTTTGCATGGCCCCAGCCATAGTAGTCGTGATCAGGGTGAGAAGGAAAAGAAGAATATGGAGCCAGGGCTTTTTTTGCTGCTTCATCATATTTTTGCCTGGGCTTGCTTCCCGCTCTCTTGGCTGTTTCGGACCAAGACCTCGTCTCCTACCTTTGCCCCACATAGGAGTTGGGCATTTCCCTTGAAAGAGGAGATCTCCAGGAGACCCCAGCTGTTGATTAGCGCCGTGTAGCCTCCCTCCCGGCCGCTGCTGTAATGGGACGCTAATCCCTCGACGGTGACGCCGGTGACTGAGATCATGGGCTTTTCTGGATGAAGCGCGCTTAAATCGCGATCGCGGACGTTGGTAATCAAGTTGCCAAAAGCGTCGATATATATGACCTTGCCGACGAGCGCGCCTCCTGTCTTGGTGACTTCAGGCCAGGGGAGGTGAGCAAAATCATGGACCGTGGTGCCGAAATCCTGCGGCGGGATACCCAGGGAGAGATAAGCGGCAACCGGAGCAAAAACGTCTCTCCCGTGAAAAGTCGCGCTGGCGGGGTTTAAGTGGTAGAGTTTGTTGGAGAGGTCGATCATTCGGCTTATCTTTTTTCCTTCCAAAGCTAGGCTGAGGATGCCGTTGTCCGGTCCGACAAAGAAGCTTCCTTCCGACTCGATCAATAAGGGCCGCCTGCCGCTCCCCACTCCCGGATCCACTACCGCCACATGGATCGTTCCCCCGGGGAAAAAAGGCACAGCATAGCGAAGCACCAAGGCCCCGGCCAGGACATCTTGAGGCGAAATCCCCTGGCTCAAGTCGATGGTGGTTGCGCTCGGGTTGATCCCGAAAATAACCCCTTTCATGATCCCGACGAAGGGATCCTTGTGGCCGAAGTCCGTGATCAAAGTAATCAGTTTAGCTTCCATGACCTTTTGGCGCAATCCAATGTAGCCAAAAATCGGCAGATGGTAAAGTGGCGCTTTGGATGCAGGTTATTGGGCAGCCCTTAGAGGGGCTCCGGCCGGTTGGGACTGGAGTGGAATCGGAGCGCTCTGTTGGCAGGGGAAAAAGAGATCCTGCCGTAAACCCCGTCATAGCCGGCTTCTACCTCGACCTCCTCGCGCCGTACCTTAAGGATTCCTTCGCAGACACGAGGCGGACAGCTTTTTCTTAGCTCCTCCTCCTCGACATCGAGCAGGATTGGCAGCTCCGGGCCTAAAAGCGCGGTGAGCCTTTCGTACTCTTTATCCACCGTTTTGGTTCCCGGCCTGGCCCCGAGCGCATCGGCGAGGATCTCTTCCAGGGGAACGAGATGTTTAGCCGGTATGGCCCGCAGAGGCACATACCCCTCCTCCCGGTCTGCGAGATCGTCAACTCGGTGCATGACGCCGATGGTGACCGCCTTACCGCAGATAGGGCAGAGCCCCTTGCGCCTCTTAGTCTCGGCAGGGCTCCACTTGACGCCGCATTTGCGGTGGCCATCGTAGTGGTATTTTCCCTCCGCGGGAAAAAACTCGATCGTGAAGAGAAACTTTTGTGGATCATGGCTTTTGAGGCTCTCGACAAGATCTTTATAAGCGGGCTGGCAGTTGAAGACGTTTGCCTCGCGCGCGATCTTGCGCGGAGAGTGAGCATCGGAATTGGAAATCAACGTGATTCGGTCGAGGGCGGAAAGACGCCAGTTCATCGCCGGGTCCGAAGAGAGGCCGGTCTCGATAGCATGGATGTTGGCGCTCTCTTCTTCGAAGCACTCTTCGAGCGAGTCGAAGCCGGACTTGGAGCCGAAGAGAGAGAACCACGGTGTCCAGGCATGGGCCGGAATGAGCAGCGCGTCGGGAGAAACATCTAAGACGAGCTTGACCAAATCCCTGGCTGAAAAAGTAAAGGTCGGACGGCCATCCGCGCTGAGATTCCCACGGGTGCGAAGCCGCTGGTTGATTCTTTCCGCACCTTCGAGGCTCGGGACGACAATGAGCGTATGAATTTTACGCAGCCGTCCGGCCTGGTGGTAGATGTTATTCACCTCCACCGTGGGAATGAAATAGGGCCCCTGGCGCTCTCCCTTCAGGCGCAGGAGCCCGCCATCGGCCGTCTCCAGTTTCGCTTTGAGTTCCTGAAAGTGGAGTGGATGCGTAAAGTCGCCGGTCCCTAAGAGATCGACTCCTTTGATCCTGGCCCATTTAGCCAAGGTACTAACTTCCATCTGCTGGCTGCAGGCGCGGCTATAACGCGAGTGAATGTGCAGGTCGGCAATAAGGCGCATGGAATGACTAGACGAAATATAGAACGAGTCGGGAACCGATGACAAGAAAAAAAATGCCCGACCCGCCCCCATTTTGATCAAGGGGAGAAGAGTCAGCCTAAGAGGCGAGTTCAACGGAAAGGGGCGTTGATTTAAGAGCGCAAACCTTTATGACCGAAAAGCCGATAACGCGGCCATTTTCATCCACTTTTTCCATTACTTGGTCACTAGCCGTTTCGCGGAAATAGCCGGCTTTGTCCTCAAACATCACTTCCAGGTAGTCCCCCTCAGGATCAAACCAAACCTTTACGGTTTTGCGCTCCATATAACATCTCCCCTCTTGACCTTATCGGTCAGGTAGGCGGTAATCACGAATGCGTCAGTCGGCCCTACTTTCACCACAACACAGAGCCATTTGTCACCGACTGGTGTCGTTCGATAATAGCGATGATACAACCAAACCGTGCTATCGCTCAAGGACCGTATCACTGTATCAGGACGGCTTAGGGTTTCAGCGATAGCGGTCTCCAGACCACGCATCTCCGGATGCTCAAGGATATGCCCTTTCCGCTCGTCTGAAAGTCGAATCGCCCGCCCCGCATAGTCTGTGAAAACAACGGCCAAGCTGTCTCCATTTAGTAGAAATTAAAACTCACAATTCACGTATTCAAGCCAAACCCTCATCATCTTGCCCCTGCAACTTTGTAAGGTTCAAAGTGGGACAACCATAGTTTCATTTTGATTTGTCATTTACTTTTCACACAGTCCGGCAGCCTGTTAGGTGTCAGAAGGCCTCGTCCAGTGTTTTTGCCTGCACCAGCCTTGACCGCGTTGTGTACCGCGGTGCCTGGGGAGCCTTAACCTTTGCCTTCGGGAGTAAAGGGATCGGGCCTATGGGTTCGGCTGGCGCAGCGAAATTCAGAATGTACTTATTCGTATCCTTCCACTGCTTGATGGACTCTACAGCAGCGATGTGCGTGATCGCCGACTCTGGGGCTACCCGGTAAGCAGCAATATAGCGGATACGGGACAGCATCGTCGCATGTATCCGGATGGCGTACCAGCAATTCTGGCCTAAGAAGGTTTCCTTAAAACCCTCCTCCCTGGCAGGGACGACAATCGTGTCGATGTCGGAGATATCAATATCCCCGCGCGTGCCTGTCTCTACAGCCACACGGAGCTCACCTCCAACATCTTTAAGAAAGGGGTCGAACTTATAGAGTATCTCACGTGCGTTACTAGCGTAGCGTTGGAGCGTAAGTATCTCGACTGGGAATTTGAAGCGGCTAATCAGGACCGTTTCGAGTTCGTCGGGCAACTCATCGATGATCACTAGCGCGTTGAATCGGTCAGTCCCGTAGATCATTTTCTCGAGTAGATAGTCGAGATTGTCAAAGCCATAAGAGGTTGCATAGTTTTGGCATTGCGTGGTCGCAGTAGGATTGGTGAGCAGAGCCCCCTTCACTGCATTCTTAACAACTTGCGGCGAGGTCTCAAAAGAGAGCGAGAATTCGAGGATTTGCACTGCGATGTGCTTCAAGGGGTCATGCTTAGCAAGCTCGACCTCGACGACGAATAGCCTCGGATCCTTGGTGCTGGCGAGATCGATCAGATAGCCATCAGGTATGTTCTGGGTCTTTCCCTTTGCCCCGATCTTCTTTTTTACATCCAAGTAGATTCTGGAGCTGCCAAACATGGCATGAGCGACCTCGTTGATGGCGGCTTCAAGTTCCGACTCGGTCTCAAAAGGCTCTTCCTCGTAGGCCTTTGATGCGCTCCAGAGCATAATCACCTCACTTCAAATCAAGACCTCTTGTCGCTCCGAATGTGGTTGACACCTAACGTATAGCTTTTTATCCCTAGCATCAAGAAAAGACTCCCGACCCTTTTTCTGTTCCTAGTATATATTTTGGTCCTCGTGGTGGGCTCGTTAGTCGTTGCACAGAACACTCCCTGTGAATCCAAGATCCCCCGGCTGGACAAGATTGTACATCTGGCTTCTTACAGCAGTGTTAAAAGACCAGAACCAGCGAAGAGCACTACGGATATTCGTGAGAATGTCACCGGTCTTGCTAATATCGACGACGAGAATGTTCTGATTAATGGTAAAAAGAGTCTCAGATTGGCGTTGCCATTTCACGATTCGCTGCACCTTCTTCGAGCCGCTTATGGTTAATCCTCGAAACCTTAAGACCACGTCGTCTGGGACTCCTTGGGTATCTAAAAGAAATATGGAGAGTTCAGGCTGAAGAAACTCGTGACGGGCCAAGAAAAACTCAAAACGCTCTTCGCCGATGTTTATCGCGTTGCCAGATTTAACTTCGATATAAAAAAGAAGGGTCTGGAAGTTAGCGATGCAGTCGTAGTCGCCCCCTTCAGGGGCGCCACTGATGTGAACACCAAAGCTTGCTGAGAAGGCCTTGAGATTCTTTATGCACTGATAAGCAAGTAACAATTCGAAAGTTTTGGCGTACCGCAGTTCGTTCTCAGACGTCTTTGTGAATTGAAACTCGTCTGGAGGAACAGATTGTTCTCCCTGAAAGATCATTTTCCGGGCCCGAGTTCGGCATTCCTTAGAATTGAAGCGATCTAAGAACCTAATAGCCGCCAGTTGCCCTTCACGTGTTCCAGTGTCCAGACAAGGATGTGCCTCCGGCGTTATCAAGGTGGCGGAGAGAGGGGCTTCGGTCACCTCTTGGAAGCCTCTCTGCTTAAGGGCGTCGGGAATGTTGAAAAAATCAATTATGTCGAGCTGCGCCTTCCTGATGTAGACACCTGGATTTAACCATCTGAGAGTAGCCACTCTAAGTCCTCTACTATAAAAGTTGCACTTTTCCCGTTAAAGATCTCAGGACAGTTTAACGGGGGCGGACTTTTCCGGCAAGCGGAAAATTTTCGCTAATTGCCGCGCAACGGCGGGACGCCGCGCCAGCCGTTTAAGGGACAGGAGGCGCAGAGGGGGCGCTTGCGGCAGAAATCCTTGCCTATGTTGACAAACATACCGTGGTACTGGTTGTAGAAAGTCACACTACGGGGGAGATGTCTCATAAAGATCTCTTGGAACTCGTCATAGCTTTTTTCATAAGACAGGACACCGTGGCGAGAGAAAATCCTTTTAGTGTAGGCGTCGATGACAAAGATAGGCTTTGCGCCAGCGTAGAGCAAGATTGAATCTGCCGTCTCAGGGCCGATGCCATTCACGGAGAGAAGTTCTTCACGGAGCCGGAGGCTATCCTGCTTAAACATCTTTCTCAGGCTGCCGCCATAACGGTGTTGGAGAAAGGAGAGAAAATTCTTGAGCCGCCGGGCCTTCACGTTGAAGTAGCCTGCCGACTTGATGAGAAGCGCCAGGCGCTTGCGGGTCATGCGCCCCAAGGACGCGACGCTCAAAGAACGCGCTTCCTTAATTCGCTTAATAGCTTTTTCCACATTCGTCCAGGCGGTATTCTGCGTGAGAATCGCGCCCACGGAGATCTCCAATGGGCTGTCCCCCGGCCACCATTGAAGGTCTCCGTAGTGACGGTAGAGGCGGCGGTAGAGTTGCATCAATTCTCGACGTGAAGTTTTCATTTCATGCACGGCGGATCCTCGGGGACGACTCTTCCGAGCGCAGCCATCCTTCCGGCCTCAGGCTGACACGCAGCCCGGAAGCGCCTTTCGGGCTCGATGCAATACAGCTGTGTACGCTCGACGGTTGGATACGCTTGAGACTGCACACCTGGTGCATCGCGCCCTCAATTCGCTCCCGAGCTGCTGCCCCGTCGTAGCCCTTCTTTCCAAAGCCGACTCCTGTGCGAGTGAGGGGGCCTGCCGATTTAGTTACTCGTTTATTCGTTAATCGTGAACTTTAATGCGAATAACTAATATACCAATAACCAGTAACGAAACTGGCGCGCGAGGTGAGTCCCCGAACGGACCGTCCCGACGAGAAGCCGCTGGAGCGCAGGGATAAGGGTTCCTGACACTATAGCTCCTCCAGCACAGCGGCAAATAGGAGAGGAATCATAATCTCCATATGGCCGGTGAGGTGGTATCCCTTGCCGCTGTCCAAGGTGGGACGGGTGACTACGTTGGTCAGGGGGCGGTAGTGGGGAAGAAAGTCGAGGTTGACCGTGGTGAGGTTGCGGACAGGGTGGCCCAGGTTGCGCGCTAGACTCAGGGCCTTCAAGAAGACTTCCGGCAAAATAACCGCGGAGCCCAGGTTGAGGAACACTCCGTCTCTCAGCGTGGCCACCACCGATGCCAGGGTGTGAAAGTCTTTAAGGCTCCCTTCCCCCAACGCTTTGCCGTCGGCGCTGGGGTGCATGTGAATGATGTCCGTGCCGATCCCGACGTGGACTGTGACCGGAATCCCCAGTCTTGCGGCGGTGGCAAGGATACTTAGCCGCTGATGCGGTAGACGGGCTTTAAGAATCGCCGCGCCGGCCGCCGCGCCCAGTCCCTGCCCACGCTCATAGCCTCTAGTAATGGCTTGGTTCAAAAACGAAGCCGTCTCCTTCGCCATGCCGAAGCTCCCATCTTTAATGCTGGCGGCGACATCTTCCGACGTCTCGCCCATAAAGGCGATCTCAAAGTCGTGGATGACGCCGGCGCCGTTCATGGCCACGGCGCTTATGATCCCCCTTTCCATAAAGTCTATGATCAGGGGGCTGAGCCCGACTTTGATCGGATGTGCGCCCATCCCCAAAACGATAGTTTTATCGCTGCGGTGGGCGCGGGCGATCCTGCGGGCGATCTCTTTGAGGTTTTGTGCCGCAAGGATATCGGGCAGTCCTCGGATAAAGGAGCGGAGCCGGGCGCCCTTCTGGAGCTTCTTTCCTAAGAGGGACTTGCGGACCTTGCTGAAGCGTTTCTTCAGCGGATAGGTTCTGACTCTGGAGAAGTCTAAGGGTCTGAAGATTTTTTTTCCCATTGGCGCAGTGGCGTTTCGGGATTCAGGCAGCGAAGAGCGTTTGATCCACCATCTCGGCGATGACGTGCCCTACCAAAATATGGGTTTCCTGGATGCGCGCCGTGTTTTTTCCTTCGGAAGCGCGCAAGAGACAATCCACCTGTCGCGCCATCTTTCCTCCATCCCCGCCGGTAAGGCCTATAGTGACGATTTTGAGTTTTTTGCAGGCTTCGATGGCTGCCAAGACATTGGCGGCATTGCCGCTTGTGGAAATAGCCATGGCCACATCCCCTTCTTTCCCCAGGGCCTTCACCTGCTTGGCAAAGATCTCTTTATAGTCGTAGTCGTTGGCGATGCTGGTAATGGCGGAAGTGTCTGTAGTCAGGGCAAGTGCCGGCAGGGGAGGTCTTTCAATGCGAAAGCGGTTGACGAATTCAGCGGCAATGTGTTGCGCGTCTGCCGCGCTGCCGCCGTTGCCGAAGAGGAGGAACTTGTTCCCCCGCAAAAAGGCCTGCGCGATCAAGTCGATGGCGGTGACAAGCGCGCCGAGGTTATCCTTGAGGAATGATCTTTTTACTTGAATGCTTTCCTCGAAAGCTTTGACGATCGCGTCTTTCATGGGTTTTTCTAGTAGAATTTTTCCATCTGGCTCTTAATCCCTTGCCGGGCCAGCGCCTCCTCAAACAGCTCCCTTACGATTGAATCCTCCTCGTCGTATCCGATCTGTTCGCCCCCTTTCTTCCGGTCCGTAGCCCCTTTATAGGGCTTTCCGATGCCGCGGTATTTCTTGCTGCCAAAGGCCCGGAGCGCCAGGTAGCGGGCCGGCTCTCTTCCCGTGTTGCAGTGCTGATGCCACCAGTTGTCCGGCGGGACCACCATGCTGCCCTCATGCCAATCGTATTTCTTGATCGGCTCCCCTTCCGGCCAGATCAGCGAATGGCCTTCACCGCTTAAGATAATGACATGCGCCCCCGCCCCGTGGCGATGGGCCTTTTTGTAGGTGCCGACGGGGAATTCCGAGATGTGACAGGCAGTGGTGTTTTCGGACAACTGAAATTTAATATTGTGTCCCCCGGCCCCGCGCTCGCTGTAATCCATCAGCTTGAAGTTGCGCACATCCGGCACGAAGTTGGTCTCCCAAACATTGCCAGGGAACTTAAAGCCCTTATAGCCTCCTGCATGGAGGAGCCCCTGGCCGTTAAAGTAACCATCTCTGCCATTGAACCGGTCCTCGAATGAGAAGTCATTGTTGAAGATGAAGTCCAAGTTGTGCAGGAGGTTGATCATCGTTGGCGCGGTAGTGACTGCCAGGTAGCGCGCGGGTTTATCGCCGCTGCCGTTAAAATGCTGGTGCCAGGAATTGAGGGGAGCCGAGAAGAGAGAGCCCGTGTGCCACTCGAAAGTCTGCTTCCTATCATCGCGATTCCATACGGTCGTAGCGCCTTCGCCGCTGACGACATAAATGGTCTCCTCGAAGAGATGCCTTTGGGGCTTAAGGTTCTTTCCCGGCGGGATCTCGCAGATGTAACAGTTATTGACCTGCCCTGCCCCCTCCATCTGAAGAAAAGCGCCATAGCCTCCTTTGCGCTCCCACCACTCCAGTTTTACGCCTCGAATATCCTCGACAAAGAAGGTCTTGATAACAGGAATACCCTCGGACTCCACCCACCTTTCGTAGCTGGTCTTTCCCCCCTCCTCAGAGGCTGCGAGCTCTTCCCTAGGCGCCTTGGCCATCTCTGCTCCTTAATAATATTACAAGGATTGCGAACTAGTTCTCTACCACATGGGCCAGGAGGGGTAAAGTGGAGTCATTGGCGGTAAAAGTTTTTGATCTCCTCGACTACCATCTCCTGCTGTTCCAGAGGGAGCTCCGGATACATGGGAAGGGCGAGCACTTGAGAAGCGGCCTGCTCGGAGTTGGAAAAATCTCCTCTGCGGCCGCCGAGATGAGAAAAACATGGCTGGAGGTGTAGGGGAAGCGGATAATAGATCTCGGTTTGAATGCCCTGCTCGTCCAGATATCGCTTTAACGCATCCCTCTGCCGCACTCGAATCACATAGCAATTGAAGACATGGCCTTTTCCGCTGCTTAAGGAGGGAAGGCTGATGATTTGGTTTCCCACCAGGCCCGTTGCCGAGAACAGGCTTTGATAGAGGCGCGCTCGCTCGATTCTTTCCTCACACCACTGGTCGATGTGGCGCAGTTTAACCATCAGCACGGCCGCCTGGATCGCATCCAAACGTGAATTGAGACCTATCTCCTGATGGTGATACTTGGAGTTTTCCCCGTGGACTCTTAGCATCCTGACTTTGTCGGCCAGTTCCTGTTGATTGCTCGTCACCAACCCGCCGTCTCCCATCCCGCCCAAGTTTTTCGTCGGAAAAAAGGAAAAACAGCCCAGATCCCCGACGGTCCCGGCGGGCTTGGCAACACCCGGAGCGAGCGGGGCCCTGGCGCCAAAGGCCTGGGCCACGTCCTCGACGATGCGCAGGTGGTATCTCTGAGCAATGGCGACAAGGGGTGCCATCGAGCAGCATTGGCCAAAGAGATGAACCGGGAGGACGGCCCTTATGCGCCGCTGGGTTTTTGACTCCATCAGACCTTGACCGTCGGGGTGAGGCCGGCAGCGCTCTTCGAGAAGGGCCTCTACCTTTTTCACGTCCAGGAGGCAACTCTCAGGCTCAATATCAACGAAAATGGGGGTTGCCCCGAGGCGCGTAATCGACGACACCGTGGAGAAAAAGGTAAATGGCGGAACCAAAACCGCATCGCCGGCTCCGATCCCCAGTGCCATCAGCGAGAGGAGCAGCGCGTCACTTCCGGAGGCGACGCCAATGGCGGCGCCGCATTGCAGGTAAGCGACCGCCTGTTCTTCAAAGCGCTTGACCGTCGGCCCCAGGACAAATTGCTGAGATTCCAGAACCTCATCGATCGCCTGGCGCATCTCGCCCTCTATCGTCCGATACTGCGCCTTCAGGTCGAGCAGCGGGATCTTCGTGGGTTTTCCTTTATACACTCGTCTTCACCGCAGGAGAGCTGCCCTTCAAGGTCGCCTCCGCCACATCGGCGAGCAGGCGGTCGTTTTCATGATCCAGGGCGAAGACCCGAAATTGGACCACCTTGGCAGGGATGAACTCGAAAAGCTCGGAGAGGGATTCTTTCTCGATCTTGCCGGTCGAGGGATCGAAGATATAAATCTGTTTCTTTCCCATGGCGAAAGGGCTTTCCGGCCTGGGATCTTGGGTTGCCATATCAACGCGAAATACCACATCACGAGCAGAGGGAGGAAGCGCCGTCCTGATCCGCTTCTCCCAGTCGGCATCCTGGATCAGGGCCATGCCATAACGGAGTTCGTTCAGCGATAGGGTCCGGTCATAGGCCATCTTCCACTTGATATCACGGCCCAGAATTCTTCCCCACTCGCGCGCCAGCGCTTTGTTTGAGCCTTTGCCGTGGCGCCAGCGCGAAACCTCCTCCAACAGGGACCAATCGGTGAGGTGAAGGTACTTCTCCATGTGCTCCAGCGGGTTGCCCGGGAAGATCGTCTTCATGGTCTCAGGGAAAATCTCCCTCAGGTGGAGATCGATGGCGCGGGTGGTCCGGTGATAGTAGACATTCGTATAAAGGTAGAGCCGGGCATTCAAGAACATCGTCAGAGCGGCATTACCGGCCTTATGTAGGGTGAGTCCCTTGGGGGAAAAGAAGCTATAGTGGATGAGCCGATCGCGGTCGACAGGTCCTATGGCCACGCCACACATGTAAGAGTCGCGCGCAACATAGTCGAGATTATCGAAGGTAAAAATTCCGCTGGTTAAGGGTTGAAGCAGCCTCAGCCACTTGGGCTTGCGGTGATCGTCCTTGCCGTCCTTTTTGATGGGAAAGGCGATATCCTCAGGCCGCAGTTCTTCCCCCGAAGCAAAGGGGCCGCTGGGGCTGCGGCGCAGCTGGCGAATCAAATCCCCCAGCTCGTCCTGGATAATGGTCTGGCCTATATCTTCGTGGGTGATTCCGAAATCCAGCAGAAAATTGTCGTCAAAGAAGTGACCGAACGGGCCGTGACCGACGTCGTGGAGCAGTCCGGTGATTCTCATGTACTCTTCGATAAAAGCGGCGGAGGGACAGTCGTTTCCTAAAATCCGTCGCAGTGAAGGATAGAGGTGTCGGGCAAAATTCCCCGCCAGGTGCATCGCCCCCAGGGAATGTTGGAAGCGGCTGTGCTCCGCCGAGGGAAAAACCCAGCGGGCGCTCTGGAGCTGGCAGATGTAGCGCAGTCTTTGAGCCCAAGGGGAATCGATGATGTTTTTCTCCGCGACCTCCCCTTTTTTCAGTGGCACCGTGAACTGGATATAGCGGTGAATGGGATCGGCCACTAAGGCGGTCCCTTCGAATTCGCTTTCGATCGGCTGCGCCATTTTTCTCAGAGCTCGAAGATCACCTGAGCCGTCCACTGATCCCCGGTCTTTTCCATCCGGCTTTGGTCGTAGACCACCGAACGGAATTCCCGCCGGACCTCGTGGCGATCGGGGTCATATTTTTCCCCGCTCACTTTCCCCCGGACGTAAGTATCCCTCGCCTCGAGCACTTGAAACTGTTTCAGGAGATAGCCGCTCCCCTGGAAGAGATAAAGGAGTTCGCGCATCCAGTTCACCATCAGGTCGTCGCGATCCGTCCCTTCCACCTCTAAGGTAAGGTGATCGCGCACCTCCACCTTCTCGACATCCGTCATCAGGTCAAAAAGGGCAAAGGCCGAGTTGGCGAACAGCTCCGCTTGAGTCTTGCCAAAGACTTTTATTGCCAGGTCCGAGGAACGGGTCAAAATACGGTATTGCTTTGGATTATCCATGATCAGGTTGACGGCCAAGATTTTTTTTCCAGGCTTTTATCTCCTCTTCATCGAGAATGGCGGCCAATCCGCTGAAGTCTTCTTCCAGCCGTTTTTTAATTTGTGGATCGGCATAACATTCAATGCAGCTAATGATGTCTACCGGATTGCTCAGTCGCAGGTAGCGAAGCGGAGGAGCGTCGTCTTTGGGATCATTGAGCGAGGCCCATTCTGTCCGGCCGGTATGAAGCAGATAGTAATCGACCCGGTATCCCTTTTGGGTATGCATCGTCTCCCTTACCTCTCTGCCGCAGTGAAAACACTGGTTAGGCAATGAACTTATACCCGATTGATGAGGCTGGCTGCAAAGGCCGCTCCGAATCCATTATCGATATTGACTACAGTGACGCCGGCGGCGCAGGAGTTGAGCATCCCCAAAAGGGCGGAGACTCCCTGGAAGCTGGCCCCGTAGCCGACACTTGTCGGGACGGCAATCACCGGTTTGTCCACCAAGCCGGCAACCACGCTGGGCAAGGCCCCTTCCATGCCAGCGACCACAATAAGGACGGAAGCCGAAAACAGTCTTGCGCGGTTCTCCAGGAGGCGGTGAATGCCGGCGACCCCGACATCGAAGAGCCGCTCCACCCGGTTGCCCATGATCTCCCCCGTCAACGCCGCCTCTTCCGCTACGGGGATATCCGAGGTTCCCGCGCAAACGATCAGGATCACGCCCCGTCCGCGCACGCGGATTGCTCCTCCAACCCAGGTTGCCACGCGCGCCCTGGGGTGATAACGCAGCCCCTTGATTTGTTTTCTGAGCTTAGCCATTTTTTCTGGCGCGAGCCGGGTGATCAGCACGTTCGCCCGGCGCCGCTGCATGGCCCGCGCAATGGCGGCGATCTGAGAGGGTTCTTTTCCTTCTCCCAGGATGACTTCGGGGAAGCCTTGCCTGAGCGCTCGGTGGTGGTCCACCTTGGCAAACCCCAGATCCTCGAAGGGTAGATGGCGTAGCTTTTCCAGGGCCTGCCGGACGCTCACCCGGCCGCGCCGGACCCTTTCCAAAAGCTCTGCTAGTATCTGTGCTTCCATCTTTTGCTACCTATCTTGGCCCGGGCATCGGACCGTCAACCTTTGGCATATTTTGGGAGAGTGGAGATTAGCGTTTATTTCTGAAATGATCGTAGCCGGTCACAGAGATGGATCGCTGCTCCCCTTTCCGGTTGATAACTTTTGTCCCTTCGCGAGCGGGAACACATTTGCCGATACGGGTTATGGGGACTCCCAGCCGTTTCTTGATTTTTTCCAGGCGATTGCGGTCCCGCCGCCGCAGACAAAAGAGGAGTTCGTAGTCCTCTCCCCCGGTAAGCGCATAAAGGGGACCTTTTTTCCCGGCAACGGTCCGATAGGCGCGGGAGAGAGGTAGGGCTTCCTCGTAGATGACTGCGCCGATCCCGCTTGCTTTGCATAGGTGGTTCAGATCTTGAAGCAACCCGTCACTCACGTCGATCATGGCTTTGGCGAGCCGCTCCCGGGCTAGAGTGGTTCCTGCCTTGACACGGGCGCTCGGAAAGAGATGGCGCGAGATAAGATAGGAAAATTTCTCCTTTGCTCGGGCCCCTCTTTTCTTCAGGAGTTTCAGTCCCAGGGCGGAGTCTCCTAGAGTCCCGGTAACGTAGAGATCGTCCCCTACCTTTCCCCCGCCTCGAGTAATAGGCCGATACGGAGAGTGACCAACCAGAGAGGCGCTGATGAAAAAACGCCTTGACGCGCTCGTGTCCCCTCCTACTAAGGACACCCCGCTGCGGGACGCAAGGGCCCTGATTCCCCGGTAGAATTCTTCTACATCCTCGGTCTTAAAGTCAACAGGGATTCCCAGGGAAAGGATCAGGTAGGCGGGGCTTGTTCCCATGGCCGCCAAGTCGCTTATGTTCACGGCAAGGGTCTTATAACCCAGGGCGTAGAATGAGGTCCATTTGAGCTCGAAGTGGATCCCTTCAATGAGGAGATCTGACGTGATGAGAAAGGAATGATTCCTGGCCTCTAACCACGCGGCATCATCCCCGATCCCGATACGCACCCCTCGGCCGGTTGGGGTGGCCCGACGAATCCTCTCGATCAGGCCAAACTCGCCTAGCTCCTTTAGCAGCATCTAGGCCCTGAGCGGAACCACCCTTTCCCTGCGAACCTTTTCCAGCGGTTTTTCGCCCCGCTTTCGCTGTTTGCCCTTTGTCCCCTTTGATTTCCTTGCAGCGATTGAGGTACCGGCGGAGATCTTACCTATTTTTTCTAGCAGGGCTGCCTTCAGCACATCCGACATGTTTTTGGCAACGACCAGGCTGAGCTTGCGTCGCAGGGGTTTGGGTATCTCATCGAGATCCTTCTGGTTCCGGTCGGGGACGACAATGGTCCTAATTCCCGCCCGAAAGGCCGCAAGGCATTTCTCCTTGAGGCCCCCCACTGGCAGCACCCGGCCCCGTAAAGTAATCTCTCCCGTCATCGCCACGTCACACCTCACCGGCCGTTTGGTGAGGGCGGAGATCAGGGCAGTGGCCATAGTGATGCCGGCCGAAGGCCCATCCTTAGGAATGGCGCCTGCCGGGACATGGATATGGATATCCAGCTTCTGGTAAAAATCTTCTTCGATGCCGAGCTTCTTTGCATGGGAACGGGAGTAGCTCACCGCGGCCTGAGCGGACTCCTTCATCACTTCACCCAGCTGGCCGGTCAGGGTAAGGTTCCCTCGCCCCTTGGAAAGAGAGGCCTCGACGTAGAGGACTTCTCCCCCTGCACTCGTCCAGGCAAGCCCGGTCGCGACCCCGACCTCGTGCTTTTCCTGCTCTGCCTCGGGAAGAAATTTGGCTGTCCCCAAAAACAGGTGGAGATTGGCGCGGGTCACCCGGACTGGCTCCTTTTTCTCTTCGGCGATCCTTCGCGCCACTTTGCGGCAAATGGATGCGATCTCTCGTTCCAAGTTCCTTAGCCCGGCTTCTTTGGTGTACTGGGAGATGATGCGCAGCACCGCGTCATCGGAGATCTCCAGATGGCCCTTCGGGATGCCGTTATCCTCCAGTTGTCTTGGGTTGAGAAACTTGCGGGCAATTTCCAGCTTCTCCTCGTTGGTGTAACCGGAAAGCTGGATAACCTCCATGCGGTCCGCAAGGGCCGCAGGGACGGGATCGAGCAAATTGGCCGTGCAAATAAAGAGCACGTTGGAGAGATCAAACGGCAGATTCAGGTAATGATCACTGAAGGCGTGGTTTTGCTCAGGATCCAACACTTCCAGGAGGGCCGCCGATGGATCTCCACGGAAATCGGCTCCCACCTTGTCGATCTCATCGAGCATAAAGACCGGATTGTTGGAACCAGCCTGTTTGATTCCCTGAATGATCCTGCCCGGCAAGGCTCCGACATAGGTCCGCCTGTGTCCGCGAATCTCCGCTTCATCACGGATCCCTCCAAGTGAGATCCGGACGAAATTTCTCCCGAGGGCTCGGGCGATCGACTTTCCGAGGGAAGTCTTGCCGACTCCTGGGGGCCCGACGAAACAGAGAATCGGGCCCTTAATCTTGCGCCTGAGTTTATTGACGGCCAGATACTCCAGGATCCGCTCCTTGACCTTCTCTAGATTGTAGTGATCCTCGTCCAAGACCTCTTTGGCCTTTTGAATGTCGAGATTGTCTTTGGTCTTTTTGCTCCAGGGCAAGTCTACCAGCCAGTCGAGGTAAGTGCGGACTAGGGAAGCCTCGGAGGACTCGGGGTGCATCTGTTCCAGCCGTTTGAGCTGTTTCTCGGACTCCCGTTTTATCTCCAAAGGCATCTTGGCCTTCTCGATCTGCTTCTTCAGATCGTTGATCTCTTCATTGCGTTCATCCCCTTCGCCCAGTTCCTGCTGGATTTGCTTGAGCTGTTCGCGCAAAAAATAGTCCCGTTGGGTCTTGCTCATCTCCTCCTTGGCTTGATTTTGAATGCGGGCTTGCACAGTCGAGAGCTCGAGCTCCCGACTCAGAAGCTCGTTGACCTTTTTCAAACGTGCCACCGGGTCGAAGATCTCGAGGATACCTTGGCTCTCCTCGATCTTCAGGCGGAGGTTGGAAGCAACCAGGTCGGCTAGCACGCCTGGATCGCTGATATTGTCGGTCACCATCACGATTTCCGGAGGGAGGTTCTTGAGGTTCAGGATTTGCTCGATCTTTTCCTTGACGTTGCGCGTCAAGGCCTCGACCTCAATCGAGACCTCTTGGAGAGCGGGCTCTACGACCTTGCGGATTTTTACCTCGAAGAAAGGCCGTTCACGCAGAAAGTTTTCTACTTCTCCCTTGGACAGGCCCTGCACCAGGACCTTCACCCGGCCGTCGGCCAGCTTGAGCATGCGCATGATGGAGGCTACCGTCCCTACGCGGTAGATATCATCAGGCGTTGGGTTGTCTTCGGCCGAATTTTTTTGCGCCACGAGGAAGATGAGGCGATCGCGGGAGAGAGACTCCTCGACCGCTCGGATCGACATGTCCCTGCCGACAAAGAGCGGCAGCATCATGTAAGGATAGATGACGATGTCGCGGATAGGTAGCAGCGGGAGCACATCCGGGACCTCCGCCTGGGACCCCTTTCCCCCCTGACCCTCGACGTTCCATTGTGTTTCGCTCATATACTTCTCAATCCTTTTTTACAGTTAATCACATCCACTGCCACGGTCAACAAAAATCTTTTGAGCCCCGGGGCGGTCGGCAAACAAACAAAACCAGTCAGCAATCCGTGGGATGTGGAGTGATCTTGGGAGCGGTTGGAGCTCAGCCGAATATTTGCTTGACTTTGTCAAAGAAACCTTTCGAGAGGGGATGGACGTCTTCCCCTCCCAGCGCTGCGAATTCTTTTAGCACTTCTTTTTGCCGCGGCGTGAGATGGGTGGGTGTCTCTACCACCACCCTCACATGTTGATCTCCTTGATGATAGTCCTGGACGTCTCTGACGCCCTTTCCTTTCAAGCGGAAGACTTTCCCCGACTGAGTCCCCGGGGGGATCTTCATCTTGACTTTCCCCTCCAAAGTGGGAACGTCGATATCCGACCCCAACGCCGCCTGGACAAAGCTGATGGGTACCTCGCAGATGATGTCCAGGCCGTCACGGATGAAGAGGGGGTGCGGCTCAACCTGGAGCACCACGTAGAGATCTCCCGGAGATCCGCCTGAGACGCCACCCTCTCCCTCCCCTCTGAGCTTGAGGCGGGAGCCGGTGTCCACACCGGCCGGGATCTTCACGCTGAGCGTGTGAAATTTTCGTACCCGGCCGGCGCCGTTGCAGGATACGCAGGGGTCGCTAATGATGCTCCCTTGGCCCCGACATTGGTTGCAAGTCCGCGAGACATTAAAAAATCCCTGTTGGAAACTGACCTGGCCCTTGCCCCGGCAGGTAGGACAGGTTTTGGGTGCCGTGCCCGGCTTGGAGCCGTTTCCGTGGCAGGTATCACAGAGGCCGTGCCGGGGAATCTTGAGCTTTTTCTCGGCGCCGAAAACCGCCTCTTCAAAGCCGAGGCTCAAGTTATAACGAAGGTCTTCTCCTCTTGACCGGGTGCGGCGCCTGGTTGATCCGGTGCCGAAAAACTCTCCAAAGATGTCGCCGAAAATGTCCTCGAAGCCAGAGGAAAAATCAAACCCGCCTCGGAACGGCCCTCCATCTCCAAAGGCCGCATGGCCGAACTGATCATACTTGGCTCTCTTCTCCGCATCCGCGAGGACCTGATAGGCCTCAGAAATTTCCTTAAATTTTTCCTCTGATTGTTTGTCCTCCGGATTTCGGTCAGGATGATACTTCAGCGCCAATTTCCGGTAGGCCTTTTTAATCTCCTCCTCACCGGCGCCTCGATTCACACCTAGGAGCTCGTAATAATCCTTTTTTCCGTTCAATGGTTAAACCCCTTGCAAGCGATTTCTTTTATATAACAAGAAAGCCCCTCTCCTAAATGCATGGGGAGCAGGGGCCTTCCGTAATGCGCAGTAATTTGGATTTCCTTACCCCTCCTCTACTCCTTAACCTCCGTGAAATCCGCGTCTACCACATCTTCTTTTTTCTTGCCCTCCCCATCCGTTGCCCGGCCATCCTTCTGGCCGGCCGACGACTCCTGCTGCGTTGAGGATTGTTGTTGGGAGGCCTTGGCGTAAATCGCCTCCGCGAGCTTGTGCGAGGAACGGCTTAACTCATCCGCCGCTGAGCGGATCGTTTGGGCATCCTCGCTCTCCAGCGCCTTCTTGGCCTTCTCCAGCTCCGCTTCGATATTTTGCTTGACCCCGGCCTCCAATTCCCCGCTGTATTCCTTAAGAGATTTCTCGGTGGAGTAGATCAGGGAATCCAGGTGATTACGGGCCTCGACGACCTCCTTGCGATTCTTGTCCTCGGCCGCATGGGCCTCTGCATCCTTGACCATCCCTTTGATCTCTTCCTCACTGAGGCCACTCGAGGCAGTGATCTTGATCGACTGCTCTTTTCCGGTTCCTAGATCTTTGGCCGCAACATGCGCGATCCCGTTCGCGTCGATATCGAAGGTGACCTCAATCTGGGGTATTCCTCTCGGCGCCAAAGGAATGCCCACGAGATCGAATTGGCCCAAGAGCTTGTTGCCTGCAGCCATCTCTCTCTCGCCTTGAAAGACGCGGATAGAGACGGCTGTCTGGTTGTCCTGAGCAGTCGAAAAGATCTGACCCTTCCGCGTAGGGATTGTTGTATTACGCTCAATCAGCTTGGTAAAAACGCCCCCCAAAGTCTCGATTCCAAGAGACAAGGGGCTTACATCAAGCAGGAGAACATCTTTAACTTCTCCCTTGAGCACAGCGGCCTGGATTCCAGCCCCAACGGCCACGACTTCATCGGGGTTCACTCCCCTGTGCGGATCTTTTCCAAAGATCTTTTTTACTCTCTCTTGCACCGCAGGCATGCGCGTCATCCCGCCAACCAGGATGACCTCATCGATATCGCGGGGAGTTAAGCCCGCGTCCTTAAGAGCCTGCCGGCACGGTCCTTCGGTCATATCGATTAAGTCGGCGCAGAGGGCTTCCAGTTTGGATCGTGTCAATTTCATGTTGAGGTGCTTCGGCCCATGCTGATCCGCGGTAATGAAGGGGAGGTTGATATCGGTCTCCATCGATGAGGAGAGCTCGCATTTGGCTTTTTCCGCCGCCTCCTTTAAACGCTGCAGGGCCATCCTATCCTTGCGCAGGTCTATCCCTTGATCCTTCTTGAACTCATCCGCCAGATAATCCATCATCTTTTGGTCGAAGTCTTCTCCTCCCAGAAAGGTATCCCCATTCGTGGCTTTGACTTCAAAGACACCCTCCCCGAGTTCAAGGATGGAGACGTCAAACGTTCCCCCGCCAAGATCAAAAACCGCAATCTTTTCGTCCTTTTTCTTGTCCAGCCCGTAGGCCAGAGATGCGGCAGTGGGTTCATTGATGATCCGTAGTACATTCAGCCCCGCGATCCGCCCGGCATCCTTCGTCGCCTGTCTCTGGCTGTCGTTAAAATAGGCAGGGGTCGTGATCACGGCCTCGGTCACCTTTTCCCCCAGGTAATCCTCTGCCGTCTGCTTCATCTTTTGAAGGATGAAGGCGGAGATCTCTGCCGGACTATAGCGTTTACCGCGAATCTCTACCCACGCATCCCCGTTATCTGCGCGGACGATTTTGTAAGGGAGGACTTTCATGGCCTTTTGGACCATAGAGTCGTCATAGCGCCGCCCAATAAGCCGCTTGACCGCGAAGATCGTATTCTCCGGATTGGTGATGGCTTGCCTCTTGGCAATCTGCCCGGCCAATCGCTCCCCGCTATCAGAGAAGGCGACTACTGAGGGGGTAGTGCGGCTCCCTTCAGCATTGGCAATGACGTTAGGATCTCCGCCCTCCATAATTGCCACGCAGGAGTTGGTCGTCCCCAAATCAATCCCTATTACTTTTGCCATCTTTGTTTCTCCTCAAAAAAATCCTCTAATTCTACACCGGAGTTTATTTAATCATCCCTCCCCCCTTTTTCAACCTCCTCATCTTCCTCTTTTTTCTCCTTGGCTTCGGGGGGTTTGGCAACACTGACGAGAGAGGGTCGCAGCAGACGGTCTAGGAGATAGTACCCCTTGTGATGTTCCTCCATGACGGTATTTGGTTTATGCTCTTCACTTTCCACTTGAGCAATCGCTTCATGTCTTTCCGGGTCGAAAAGTTCCCCCTTGGCGGATATCTGCGTAACTCCGTGTTTGTTTAAGACATCGAGGAAACCTTTGAGCACCATCTCGACCCCTTCTAGTAGCGGTTTTCCGTTTCCCCCCCCCTTGGCGTGGCCGACTGCTCGCTCCAAATTGTCTAATACAGGGAGGAGGTCTCTGATAATGTTCTCGTTGGCGTAACGGATCGTCTCGCCCTTTTCTCGAGTCATTCGCTTCTTAAAATTTTCCAGTTCCGCCACCTGCCGGAGGAAGCGGTCGTAATTCCCCTTTGCCTCCATCTCCTTGGCTTCTAGCTGACCGCGCAATTTCTCCAACTCCGAGGCGAGAGCCTGCTCTTCTGCTCCCGGTGTAGAGGGTTCCTCAGCGGCTCCTTCGATGGCTGTTTCTCCGTTACTTTTTTTTATCTTCTCATCCATTGGCAGAGGCAGTATCCCTAAAAAGGACAGCGGCGATGAATTTAACCACCCATCCCGTCTTTGTCAAGGTCGGCTATTGAAAAAACCGTTGATTTTCAAAGAGTTTGCGCGTTTTTACGAAACGTGTTAATACTCTTTATGAGAATCGGTCAGCCATGCGCTCTCCTTGTGTAACCCCGGCCATCGTCCTCCGATCATGGCCCTTTGGCGAGTCCGACAAGATCGTTTCCTTTCTTACCGAAAGGTACGGCAAGGTTACCGGGATCGCTAAGGGAGCCAAGCGCTCGCGCAGAAGGTTTGTCAACACGCTGGAGCTCTTCTCTCTGGTGAACCTGCGCTTTCAGGATCGGCCTCACAGCGCGTTGGCATTTGTCTATGCCTGCGACCCGATTCGTCACTTTAAAGAGCTTACCACCAGTCTGGAGAAGATCGCCTATGCATCTTATTTCGTGGAGATCACGGATGGGCTGGCCGGCGAGCGCGAGGAGAACCGGCGCGTCTTTGAACATTTGAGAGAAGGGCTGATCTTTCTAGAAGAAAACGGAATCTCCCTCTCCTTTCTTACCTTTTTCGAGCTCAAACTCCTAAAGTTTTCCGGCTACCAGCCGACTTTGGAACACTGCCGTCGGTGCAAAAAAAAATTTCCCGACGGCTCCCAGATTCTGTGGCACTTTAGTCCACGTGACGGCGGGGTTCTTTGCGGACCCTGTTCCACCTTGAGGAAAGAGGCCGTGCCCCTCAGCAGCGAAGCGCTTGGTGCACTGGCAGAGCTTCAGGAAGCGAACAGCATCCTCCCCCACCACCTTGCTCTTTCTCCTGCTATTTTGAAAGAGAGCCGCCCTGCGCTTGTTCGGTTTATTCAATTTCAAATCAATAAGGAGCTAAAATCGGCTCCGTTTCTTGAGGCCTTCTCCTGCGCCTGATTTTTTTACTTGAAAAAATTCTTCAGAAGTCGTATCGAGGGGCCTGTCGGAGAGAAAAAATGGCTAGAGGAAGAAAATTTGTCTATTTTTTCGGCGGCGGAAAGGCTGAAGGAAAAGCCGGCATGCGAGAGCTTCTGGGGGGGAAGGGCGCCGGTCTCCACGAGATGACCCGGATCGGGGTTCCAGTTCCCCCCGGCTTTACGATCACCACTGAGGTTTGCTCCTATTATTATGGACACCGGCGTCAATATCCTAAGGGTTTGGAAAGGGTAGTGACGGAGGCGCTGCGTCGTATCGAGAAGAATATAGGGAGAAGGTTCGGAGATCCGCACAATCCTTTGTTGGTTTCGGTCCGCTCCGGGGCACGGGACTCGATGCCCGGGATGATGGACACGGTGCTGAATCTGGGGCTGAATGACCAAACAGTGCAGGGCCTCATCGCTCAAACCCGGAATCCGCGCTCCGCCTACGACTGCTATCGTCGTTTCGTTCAGATGTATGGAGATGTTGTGCTGGGACTAAAGCCCAAGGATAAGCAGGAGCATGATCCCTTTGAAACTATTCTGGAAGGCAGGAAAAAGACGCGCGGCGCACGCTTCGACACAGAACTCAGCGCCGAGGATCTCAAGGATCTCGTAGCCGAGTTCAAAGCCGAGATAAAGACGAAACGGGGGAGGGACTTTCCCGAAGACCCCCAAGAGCAGCTCTGGGGTGCCATAGGCGCAGTGTTCGGTTCATGGAACAACGATCGGGCTATCGCCTATCGTGAGTTGTATCACATCCCTCATACTTGGGGGACTGCGGTCAATGTGCAAACTATGGTCTTTGGAAACATGGGCGATCGCTGCGCTACCGGTGTGGCCTTCACGCGGAACCCGGCCACAGGGGAGAAGCGATTCTACGGCGAGTTCCTGGTCAACGCCCAAGGCGAAGATGTGGTCGCGGGCATCCGCACACCGCGACCGATCGCAGAGCTAAAAGAGATCATGCCAGAGTGCTATCGGGAATTAGAGCACACCTGCAAAATCCTGGAGCGACACTATAAGGATATGCAGGACAACGAGTTTACTATTGAGAACGGTAAGCTGTGGCTGCTCCAGACCCGGGCCGGTAAGCGGACCGGCTTTGCTGCCGTTCGCATCGCGGTGGTTATGGTCGAGGAGCGGATCATCTCAAAAAAGGAAGCGCTGCTTCGTATTGAGCCTGATCAGCTGAACCAGCTTCTGCGTCCCATCTTCGATCAGACGTCTAAGGAGCGGGCCGGCAAAGAAGGCCATATCCTGGCAAGGGGTCTTCCTGCTGGTCCAGGCGCGGCCACGGGCCGTATCGTCTTTCATGCGGAGGACGCAGAGGCATGGAAAGGGCGAGGAGAGCGCGTAATCCTCTGCCGCATCGAGACCAGTCCGGATGACATTCGCGGAATGGACGCCGCTCAGGGGATCCTTACCGCACGGGGTGGCATGACCTCGCATGCAGCCCTTGTCGCTAGACAAATGGGAAAGGTATGTGTGGCCGGGTGTGAAGCCGTCAACATTGACTACGCCGCGCGAGAGATGCGAATCGAGGATACGGTTCTAAAAGAAGGGGATTGGATCTCGGTCGATGGGTCCACAGGTGAAGTGATACAGGGCGAGCTTCAGACGCTCCCCTCCGAGGTTCTCCAGGTCCTGACCGGGAAAACCCTAGATCCTACTACCTCGCGTGTGTACCAGCAGTTTTCCAAGCTCATGAAGTGGGCGGATGAAACGCGGAAAATCGGCGTCCGGACAAACACCGACCAGCCAGATCAGGCCCGGGTGGCGATTGCCTTTGGCGCGGAAGGAATCGGCCTTTGCCGTACGGAGCACATGTTTTTTGAGGGGGACCGCATCCAGGCGGTGCGGGAGATGATTCTAGCGGAAGACGAGCCGGGGCGGCGCCGCGCCTTGGCAAAACTCCTGCCCATACAGAAAAAAGACTTTAAAGGCATCCTCGAGATCATGGGAAGTCTTCCTGTAACCATCCGCACCTTGGATCCTCCTCTACACGAATTTCTCCCTAAGGCGGAAGAGGAAATTGTGGAACTTGCCGGGATTATGAATGTTCCGGTGGAGACCCTAAAAAATAAGATTGATGTGCTGCATGAGTTTAATCCTATGCTGGGTCATCGCGGCTGCCGCTTGGGTATTTCCTATCCGGAAATAACCGAGATGCAGGCCCAGGCTATCTTCGAGGCAGCTTGTGAATTGCGCAAAGAGGGTAAGAATCCTTTTCCTGAGGTCATGATTCCTTTAGTAAGTTCGCGCCAAGAGCTCCACATGCAGCGCGAGATTGTCGAGCGGGTTGCGCGCGAGGCGATGAAGACTTACGGTGTAAAGGTGCGCTATCTTATTGGTACAATGATCGAGCTTCCGCGAGCCTGTTTGGTGGCCGATGAAATTGCCCAGGAAGCAGAGTTTTTCTCGTTCGGCACGAATGACTTGACACAAACCTGTTTAGGCCTTTCGCGGGATGACGCGGGCAAATTCCTCCCTAGCTATGTGGTGCACGGCGTTCTCCCCGAAGACCCCTTTGTCAGCATCGACGAGCAGGGAGTTGGCGCTCTGATGCGTATGGGAGTGGAGAAGGGACGGAAGGCGCGCAAAAAACTTGAAATTGGCATTTGCGGGGAGCATGGCGGTGATCCCAAGTCAGTGGCCTTCTGCCATCAGATCGGCCTAGACTATGTGAGTTGTTCTGCCTATCGGGTTCCTATCGCTAAGCTGGCAGCAGCCCAGGCCGCTTTGAGAGATAAGCGCTAGTCAACCCATTCGACACCCCGCCCACAGGGCGGGGCTTGCTCAGGGTTGACGGTGAGCGACATACGAACAACTTGACCCCGTGCACGGCTCGACTGAGCTCGCCGAAGTCAGCACGGGGCATGAGTCGAACCGTCAAATTTTGTAATTTTTTACAGCGGTCATTCCAAAAGTTGTCCAAAGGGCAATTCCATTCCAAAAAACTGCCACTCGATCAAATTGACAAAAAGAGTCATTTTTAGGATAATAAGCTGTATTTAAGGATTCTTCTATGGAACCTCGCATAGGTGAGCTTTTGGTTCGAGGTGGCCTTGTCACCCGGGAACAACTCAACGAAGCCCTGGAAAAGGAGAAAAGCAACGGCTCGCACCTTGTTCAGGAACTCGTTCGCCTTGGCTTTACCACCGAGGATCAGCTCACGCAGTTTCTCGCCAAACAGTTCGGCATTGAAAAGGTCGAGCTGGCGAATACCGAGATTTTAGATTCCGTTTTCAACCTGATCCCGCCCGATCTCATCCAGAAACACCAGATCATCCCGCTCAGGCTTGTGGGATCCACACTCACTGTGGCTATGCCTGACCCGACCGACCTGATAGCAATCAACGAGATTAAATTCATTACCGGCTATGCCGTAAAGGTTGCCCTGGCTTCCCCTTCTGAAATCAAGAAGCTGCTGGAAAAACGCTTCGGGTCGGTCAGCTACGACGAAGTTCTCAAAAAGTTTGGCGGCAACGAGATGGAGGTCATACGCGACGAGGAGGACGTCAGCCTCCAGGAGCTACAAGCGGCAACCAATGAAGCCCCCGTTGTCACCTTGGTCAATGCCGTCCTAGCCGATGCCGCGAAGCGCGGGGCAAGCGACATCCATATCGAACCCTACGAGAAAATCTTTCGGATACGGTTTCGCGTCGATGGGGTGCTCCATGAGATCATGACCCCGCCCCCCAAGTTAAAAAACGCTTTGATCTCTCGTCTTAAGGTTATGTCCAATTTGGATATCGCCGAGAGAAGACTCACTCAAGATGGGCGGATCAAGCTTAAGATGGGAGGGGGGCAGGAACTGGATATTCGGGTCTCTGTCCTTCCCACCCTGTTTGGTGAAAAGATCGTCATGCGGCTCTTGGACAAGTCCAATCTCCAACTGGATATGGCCAAACTGGGTTTCGATCCCCAGGCGCTGAAGGACTTTAAAGATGCGATTTATAAACCCTACGGAATGATTCTCATCACCGGTCCTACCGGTAGCGGCAAATCGACAACCCTTTACTCTGCTCTTTCAGAGCTGAACAAGCCGGATGTAAACGTTTCTACCGCTGAAGACCCGGTCGAATATAACCTCATGGGAATTAATCAGGTGCAGGTCCGGGACGATATCGGTCTGAATTTTGCTGCCTGCCTTCGCTCCTTTCTCCGTCAAGACCCTGACATTATCATGGTGGGAGAAATGCGTGACCTAGAAACAGCTCAGATCGGCGTGAAAGCGGCTCTCACGGGACACCTAGTGCTCAGCACCCTTCACACCAATGATGCACCCTCTACGATAGACCGGCTGATCAATATGGGGTTGGAGCCTTTTCTACTTACCTCCTCGACTAATCTTATTGTAGCTCAGAGGTTGGTGCGCAAGATTTGTCTCAGTTGCAAGGCCCCGGTGGAGGTAAGCGCGGAGGCGCTCATCAACATCGGGATCGATCCTGCGGAAGTCGGGGCGGGCTTTCCCACCTTTCGCGGCAAAGGTTGCCCCACCTGCGGCGAGACTGGATATAAAGGACGCATCGCGCTCTATGAGGTGATGGTGATCCATGAGGCCTTGAAGGAATTGATCCTGAGAGGGGCCTCTGCGGCCGACCTGAAGCGGGAGGCGGTCAAGATGGGAATGAACACGCTGAGAATGAGCGCCATAAAAAAGGTACGGGAGGGACTTACGACGATCGAGGAAACTGTTCGGGTGACCGATTCGGACAAAGGCTTCGGGTCGGTCTTTTCGCTAGGCATTTGATGGTCAACGGTCAAAGGTTATTGGTCAATGGGTGGCGGGGAGGACGATTGACTATTAACTATTGACGAAAACCGGAGGTTTTAAACATGCCAGTCTTTGTTTGGGAGGGGAAAACCGCCCAGGGGAAGATCCTGAAGGGCGAGATGGAAGCGGCTAGCCAGGACGCGGTTTTTGCCCGCCTCAGAAGCCAAAGGATTCAACCCATCCCTGCGCGGGTCCGGGAAAAGGGAAAGGGGCTGGAAAAAGAGTTCACTATTCCCGGCTTCGGCGCCAAGGTTTCCGCTCATGATGTGATGCTGTTTACGCGCCAATTCGCCACCATGATTGATGCGGGGCTTCCCATTGTTCAAGGTCTCGATATTTTAAGCCAGCAGTCGGAGAATAAGGCCTTCCGAATTATTGTCCGGACCATCAAGCAGGATGTCGAGAGCGGCTTCACGCTGGCCGATGCTTTAAAGAAACACCCTAAGATCTTTGATGATCTCTATGTCAACATGGTCGCCGCTGGAGAGGTAGGCGGCGTGTTGAACACCATTCTCAACCGGATCGCCATGTTTATCGAGAAATCTGCTCGGCTCAAATCAAAGGTAAAGGGGGCCATGATCTACCCCGCCACGATCGTCGTAGTCGCGGTCTCAGTGGTCACTGTTTTATTGCTTTTTGTTATCCCCGTTTTTGCCGAGCTTTACGGCGGCATGGGTAAGGCCCTGCCGGCCCCGACTCAAATCACCATCAACATCAGCAACTTTTTTCGCGCCTATTTTATGTACCTGGCCGGCGCAATCGTCGGCATCGTGGTTGCTCTCAAGATGTACTACAAAACGGCCCAGGGAAGATTCACTATTGATGGCTTGCTGCTTAAGCTGCCCATTATGGGAGATCTCATCCGTAAGGTTGCGGTGGCGCGCTTTTCACAGAATATGTCTATCCTCTTAACCTCAGGTGTGCCTATTTTGGATGGGCTTGCGATTACGGCTAAGACCGCTGGAAACAAGGTCGTTGAGAAAGCCATCATGAATGCTCGTATCAGCATAAGTCAGGGAAGAACGGTAGCGGAACCTCTCACGGAGAGTAAGATCTTTCCCCCGATGGTTTGTCAGATGGTGGCTATCGGCGAGAATACCGGGGCGCTTGACGCCATGCTCAAGAAAGTCGCTGATTTTTACGAGGAGGAGGTGGACAATGCGGTGGCCAACCTTACCTCCCTGATGGAGCCGCTGATCATGGTGGTGCTGGGCGTTATCCTTGGAGGGTTGGTGATCTCGATGTATTTGCCGATCTTCCAATTAGGTTCGCTCGTTTCTTAGAGGGCTACGTCCAGCCGATCATGGGTAGCATTGAGCCTTGATCAGAAAACTTTGAACGAAGAAAAAAGAGAGCTGATAAGGAAGATTAAATGGCTACTCTTTCTAAGGGTAGTCATCCTTACCTTTTTTTTAGGTTCCACTGCGCTCTTTCATTTCTTCAAGGGAGGAGATACAGGGATCTTCCGCTCCCTTCAGGCGCCTCTGATCGCCGCCTATGTGATCTCCATAAGCTCGGCCCTGATCCTCCCCTGGATCAGGGGGCTGGTTTTCTTCGCGCATGCCCAGATAGATTTTGATGTCCTCCTAATCACCGGAATTGTCTTCATCACCGGGGACATCGAGAGCCCCTTTCCTTTTCTTTATAACCTAGCCGTCATTAACAGCGCGATCTTGTTGTTCTATGGGGGGGCATTTGTCACTGCGGGATTCTCCAGTCTGTGTTACGCCGGTTTGCTGCTCTGGGGCAACTACCGATGGTCCGGAGTCCTGGTCCCCACTTCCAGCCAACTCCTCATGGACCTGATGCTAAACATACCGACCTTTTTTATCATTGCGTCCTTGAGTGGTTTTCTTGCTCGCAAGGTATTTGAGGCGGAACGACTCCTCATAAAAAAACAAAAAGAATACCTGGATCTTGAGGCCCTAAAAGAAGCTCTGCTACAAGGCGTGGGCAGCGGCGTGGCCATTACCGACAACAAGGGGCACATCAACTACTTCAACGCTCCGGCCCAGGCCCTTACCTCCGTCGAGGAAGGGGCGGTGAAGGGGAGGAAGCTGAGCGATATCTTTCCCGGACTCGCGTACAACTTCGACGGGTCCCAGGAAAGCAGGAGAATCATCGTAAACGATTTTCCATTTACCGACTCTCAGGGGCACAACAAGCACCTAAGATTGACCCTGGCGCCTCTGAGCGACCCTGCGGAGAAAGCGATCGGTTTCGTCTCGATCTTTGAAGACATTACGAAGCAGAAAGAGCTTGAGGAAAAGATCCGTTTGGAAGCCGAGATGCGAAAAGCAAGGGAGCGAGAGTTGACTAAGGATAAGAGCGACGAGAGCCCTTCTTCCTTTCGCTTTGGGGGGGTCGTGGGCCAAGGGGGCGGGGTCGATAAAATCTACCGTCTGGTAGAAAAAGTGGCGGCTACCGACACAAGCGTTTTAATCACCGGGGATAGCGGAACTGGAAAGGAGCTCGTAGCTCGCGCCATCCATTTCAATGGTCCACGGCGAGATCGTCCTTTCGTGGCAGTCAACTGCGGGGCTATCCCGGAGAACTTGATCGAGAGCGAGCTTTTTGGCCACGTCCGTGGCGCCTTTACCGGCGCGGTTTCGGACCACGATGGACTTTTTAAGCAGGCGGACGGAGGGAGCATCTTTCTGGACGAAGTTGCAGAGCTTCCCCTCCATCTTCAGGTAAAACTCCTTAGAGTGCTGCAAGAAAGATCTTTTACTCCGGTCGGGGGGAGCAAGCAGGTCAAGGTGGATGTCCGGGTGATTTCTGCCTCCAACAAAGATCTCCGCAAGGAGATGGAAAAGGGGCGGTTTCGCGAGGACCTCTTCTACCGTCTCAATGTGGTTCAGATGACCCTCCCACCTCTGCGCAACCGGAAAGAGGATATTCCGTCGCTGGCAAACTATTTTATCCAAAAATTCGCCCGCTCCCTCAACAAAAAGGTTGAGGAAATTTCCAGTGAGGCGCTTATGTGTCTCATGAACTACTCCTTTCCGGGAAACATCCGCGAATTGGAGAATATCATCGAACATGCGGTGGCGGTAACTAATAAGAATATTTTAACCGACGAGGACTTACCGCCTCAGATTAAAGGAATCTCCATCGCAGAAGAAGTCAAGCTTTTTGAGCGAACCGCCCCTGGCGGAGCAGATGTCTTTTTCAACAAAGGGATGTCCCTGGATGAAGAGTTGTCGACGCACGAGAAGTGTCTGCTGTTAGGCGCTTTGAAGAGATCCGGCGGGGTGCAGAAGAGGGCCGCCGAGCTTCTTGGAATCAACTATAGATCTTTTAGGCACCGACTGGAAAAATACGGGCTCCTGGAAATGAAAAATCATCAGCTAGAAGAGGAGGGTGCGGCTGAGTAACGTTTTTTGCCACAGCTTCTCTTGAAGCGTTTTGTTAAGTAGTTGAAAATTGCCCTTTTTTGTCAATTGCCATAATTCTTACAATTCGGGAAAGATCCTCTAACTATCTGGTTTTAAAGAGATTTTTTTTCTTATATCTTCCGGCATCTCTACCAGCCGGGGATTTTTTTCAAGAACGACAATCCCAACAGGGTGGTCCTGTTTTTGCACTGTAATGTGGGTAACCTCTCAAGAGCCCAAAATCACGATCAGAAGGGGGTGAAGTAGAACTGCCGATCTGGGTAAGGGGGAAGAAGGATGAATAAGACGTTAAAATAGGATATCTATAGAAAAAGGAGGAAAGAAGTTTATGAACAGATTAAGATTAAGGGCCGAAGGGGGTTTTACCCTCATTGAGTTGCTCGTGGTTATAGCGATCATCGGTATCTTGGCTGCCATCGCTATTCCGCAGTTTTCTGCATACCGGCGCCGGGGTTACGATTCCGATGCTAAGTCCGCCGTTAAGAATATGGCCACAGCCCAAGAGGCCTATTATGTGGACGTGAATACCTACTCAAGTACGGTTGGCGGTTTAACCGCCCGGGGCTTTAAGCAGGGTAGTAATTTAACTGTGGCGACCACTCCGACGCAGACGACTTTTACGGCTCAGGCAACAGTCACGGCGGGCTGTACTGCCGCAACCGGTGTCCATACATTTAGCTCCTCTACCGGTCTGATCACAAGTACCGTCTGTAATTAACCTGCCGGGTTATTTCACGGGGCTGGTACTTCGGAGCTAAGAGGGGGAGGGTAAAGCCCTCCTCCTCTTTTTTTGTGCGACCTCTGCCACTCTTGTGTCTTTTGCCTTTATTATCTCATTGTTAAGTCACTCGGGGAGACGGTATGCCAGAGCCTGTTGAACTAGCCACGCCTCAGAAGGAAAAAATCTTCTTATCTGCACTCTTATCCCTTTCTCTTATTGCTCTCTTGGTCTTGATATTTTCCCATGAAATGATTTTTTCCGATAAGATTCCCATGTTCCGTGATCTCGGCCCGTTTTTTTATCCCATGCGATTCAGCCTGGCTGAGAGTATTAGGGCTGGAGAGTTTCCCCTCTGGGATCGCCGCATGGGTTTGGGATTTCCGCTTTTGGCAAACTTTCAGTCAGGGGCCTTTTATCCCCCAAACCTTTTCTTTGCCTTCGTCCCATTTTTCACTGCCATTAAGGCCATCTTTATATTTCATTATCTCGTCGCTGCTAGCGGAGCCTATTTTCTTCTTCGCTACTGGAGATTCGCACAGCCACTCGCCTTCGTGGGTTCTCTCCTCTTCACCTTCGGTGGATATACTGTCTCCCTGACCAATTTGCTAAATCATTTTCAGACCGTAGTGTGGCTTCCTTGGCTGCTCCTCTTGGGAGAGAGGCAGCTCAAGTCTTCAGATCGGTTCAACTTCGTTCTTTACGTCTTCGTAGCTGCGATTCAATTTCTTGCAGGATCTCCAGAAATCTACGCCATGAGCATGATCCTGTTCCTCATCAATAGCCTGAGAATAAAAACTGAAGGCCGGATCTCTTACGCGAGGATTCTCGTGTCATTTGTTTGCGTGAATACCCTCGTTGTGGGCTTGGCTATGATCCAGGTTCTCCCCACTTTGGAGCTTCTCCGAGAGGCCGAGCGCACTCATGCCGCCCCACTTCAATGGGCCACCCGCTGGTCCCTTCATCCTCTAAGCTTATTGAACCTCTTGTTCCTAGATAAGGAAATAGATTTTAGCTCTTTTGATCATTTCCAGTTGTTTTTCTACCGATACCCACCTCTTCTGGCGAGCCTCTACATGGGTGGCCTTTTATCCTTTGGCCTGTGGGCTTGGATAGTTTCAGAAGAGAGAAAGACCAAGGCCCTTCTCCTTGGCGGCATAGTCTTTTCCCTGCTGTTTTCTATGGGTAGTCATACTCCGCTGTACGGGTTGTTCTACGACTACTTCCCTTTTATCTCCCTCCTCCGGTTCCCGGAGAAGTTCTTTTTTATACCTTTTGTTCTTTTTCTCTATGTCACGATTCAAGGGCTTAGCCATTTAATGAAAATCTGTGAGCAAAGAACTTTGAAGATCCTCCTCGGACCAATGATTCTCTGCGGGCTTTTTTTGGCCCTTTACGCTCTCTTCCGTAACCACAGGAGCATACTCTTGCAGTTTATCGCATCCACTACCGCGATCCCCTCAGATGACCCGCGCACCTGGAAAATCTCCTCGAACGTCCTGGTCCATCTGGAAAGACAGATCGTCCTTTTACTGGGCCTTTTGGTTCTCTTTCTCCTATGGCAGAAGAGAAAAATCCGGAAATGCCTAATGGCGATCCTTATCGTAAGCATCACTTTTATTGATCTCTACTCTGCTCACAGATCTTATCAACTCCTCATGGAAGCCCGCGTTGTGCAGCAAAGGCCTAAGCTACTCGACCTCCTGGAGGATTTTCCATCCTTCAGGGTTTTTTTCACCTCACCCGAAGGTCCTTTCCATCCAGATTTCGTTCAGTTTCCAAAGGCAAGATCACCCGAAGAGCACGTCACCTTCTCCTTCGAAACCCTCCGGCCTAGCATGGGCATTTTCTGGGGAGTCAACTATATGCAGGAGGTCGATGCCCTTTTGAGGCAACCCTACGAACTTTTTCTCCGAGTTGCGCCAAACCTGCCTGCAGAAAAATTCTACCACCTATTGGGCACTCTAAATGTAAAATACCTGATCAGTCTGCAGAAATTGCCCGCTGGACCCATAACTCTGGTGCAGCATTTTCCAGAGTATCCCGCCTGGATTTATCGCGTTGAGCGGGTAGCCCCCCGTGCCTATGTTGTGCCCAAGGCCATTTACGAAAAGGATCCAAAGAAGACGATAGAGATCCTGGCAGGAAGGATTGATCCCTTAAAAGAGGTCATAGTGGATGAAAGCGTCGAGTTGCCAGCTAGAGGAAGTTTCACAGGAGAGACAGAGATCCTTAGCTATGGCAACCGTAGCGTTAGCCTTCGTGCTTCCTTGAATAGACCGGGGATTTTGGTCCTATCAGACTCTTTTTACCCGGGATGGAAAGTCTATGTAGACGGCGTGGAGGGAAAAGTTATGCGGGCCAATTATTTTTTCCGCGGCGTTCTCCTCCCTTCAGGCAGCCACCGGGTGTTTTTTAGATATGAGCCGGGCTCTTTTCGCTATGGCTTGATCATTACTCTGATAACGATAACCTTGTTACTTGCCTTCTTCATTCGTGACTGGGCGGCGGGCAAGTCTGCCATTTTGACACGAGACCTTCCCAGTCCATAGGCAACAACCCTGGATTACCCCGTGGATTACCAAGAAGAAAACAACTTCCCTGGCGAGCTTGCCGCCTTGTCCATTCTCGTCCTCATGGTCTTGGTATTTTTCTCTGAAATGATCTTCACGTCAAAGATCCCTTTATTCCGCGACTTGGGCCCTTCCACTTATCCCATGATGTTGAGCTTGGCGCAGAGCCTCGAGAGAGGAGAGTTGCCGCTCTGGGAGCCTCGACTGGCCATGGGGTTTCCCTTGTTGGCCAATTTCCAGTCCGGCGCCTTTTACCTGCCAAATCTTGTTTACCTCGCCTTTCCATTTTCTACCGCCATCAAGGCCAGCTTCATCTTACACACCTTGATCGCGGCTCTCGGTGCCTATTTTCTCGCACGTTATTGGGGATTCTTGAGACCCATTGCCCTCATTGGGTCTTTGCTTTTTGCGTTTGGCGGATTCACCGTATCGCTGCTAAATCTCCCGACTCATTTCCAAGCTGCCGTCTGGCTCCCCTGGCTCCTGCTCTTCGGAGAGAAGCAGGTGGTATCTGGTGATCGGTGGAGGCTCTTAGTCCTTGCTTTGGTCGCCACTCTCCAGTTCCTCGCTGGTTCCCCCGAGATCTATGCAATGAGCATGGCACTTCTTTTATTCGACAGCTTTAGAATGAAGTGGGAAGGAAAGACATCCTACAGAAAAGTTTTCTCTTCTCTACTAGTTGTTTATATTCTCGTTGTTGGCTTGTCGATGGTTCAAATTTTGCCCACCCTGGAACTCCTACTTGAGGCGTCACGATACCAAGTCCCCTCGTTTCAGTTGACTACGCAATGGTCATTTCAACCCGTCGATCTTTTGAATCTATTTTTTTTGGACAAGGAAATCGATGTTACCTCCTTCGATAGGTTCCAATCCTTTTTTAGCGACCCAACTCCTCTCATCATGAGCCTTTATATGGGGGTCTTATTCCCGTTCGGTTTGTGGAGTTGGATCCTTACGGAAAAAGGAACAAGGAAGGCGGTTTTTCTTGCCTGCATTGGTCTTTTTCTTTTGCTTTCCATGGGCAGCTATACCCCTTTATACAGATTTTTCTATAACTTTTTCCCCCTGGTTTCTCTAACCCGGTTCCCGCAGAAATTCTTCTTCCTCGCTTTTGTTCTCCTTATCTATGTAACTCTCCGGGGGGTTGCCAATTTGTTTGCTCAACTTCAGCACGGAAAATCCACAAAGCTCTTGTTAGGCCCTGCGGCCCTCTGCGGGGTCTTTGCTGTGGCTTACCTCCTTTTTCGTTCCTCTAGCGAGATCCTGTTGCATCTTAGTGGTTGGCTCAAGGGAAGCTTCCCGGATCTTCGTTCGGCACAGCAGATCATCTCGGGGGTTCTCCTTCATTTGGAAAGACAGGTCGCTCTCCTAGTGGGAGTCGGGACTCTTTTCTTCCTTTGGCAGAAAGAAAAAATTGGGAAAACCACTCTGGAGCTCCTAATCGTCGGCATCGTCTTCGCCGACCTTTACTCAGCGCATCGACCGTATCAGTTCCAAACTGATCAGAGTATCTTGAGCAGGAAGCCCCCTCCACTAGAGGTGCTCAAAGACCCTTCCTTCTACCGACTGTTTTTCATTTCTCCCCAATCCCCTATCCACCCATTCGTGGTCTTGTTTCCTAAGGCGAAATCCCCAGCAGATTATAGTCTTTTTTCCTTCCCAACCCTTCACCCCAACACGGGTCTATTCTGGGGGATCCAATACCTGCAGGATATGGACTCCCTAAAGAGAGCGTCCTATGCCGAATTCGTCATAACGGCCGGGAAGCTGCCTGCAAGCAACCTCTACAACCTTTTAGGGGTCCTAAATGTAAAATACCTTGTCAGTTTGCAGGAACTGCCTCCGGGGGACATTATTCAGATAGGCTACTTCCCTGAGTACCCTCTATGGGTTTACCGAATCGAGGGGGCAACTCAGAGAGCCTATGTAGTTCCGACGGCCATTTATGAAAAGGAGCCGAAGAAAGTAATAGACCAGTTAGCCAATAGAGGATTTGACCCTTCAAGGCAGGTGATCCTGGATGAGTCTATTCAGCTAAAAGCGACTAAAGATTTTATCGGAGAGGCTAAAATCCTCACTTATGCTAATACCAAAATTGGCCTTGATGTATCCTTGAATAGACCGGGGATTTTGGTCCTATCAGACTCTTTTTACCCGGGATGGAAAGTCTATGTAGACGGCGTGGAGGGAAAAGTCATGCGGGCCAATTATTTTTATCGCGGGGTTCTTCTTTCTCCAGGAGAGCATCAAGTTGTTTTCAGGTATCGACCGACTTCTTTCCTTTACGGGACAATCATCAGTCTGTCTACTGCGGGTTTGCTCCTCGCCTACTTTATTATTAGGCGCAGGCGTATCCTCTAGGAGTTGCCAGGGGCGCCTAGGGAAGCCGTCCTATGATTTTTTCCTCTTCCAGGAGATCGAGCTTGCCTAGGCCGGGATCTCCCCTCTATCTCCTAGTCCTCTGTCTCCTGGTTTTCTTCTTATATGGTCCATCTCTAATGGTGGGCTTTTTTAGCAGCGGCTTTGACGATGACGTATTTGTCACAGCTAACCGCCGCCTCTCCTTAAGCTGGGAAAACCTCTATTTTCTTTTTACCCACTTCTTCAACGGTGATTATCTACCGCTTACTTACCTCAGTCTGTCGCTGGATCACGCGATCTGGGGTCTCAACCCCTTGGGATATCACCTGACCAATATCATGCTCCATTTCATCAACGCTAGCCTGTTATACTTTTGTTTTATCGCTATCACCCAGAGACGGGCCTTGAGTCTATTTGCTGCTGCTCTGTGGGCCGCCCATCCAGTCAATGTTGAGGCCGTCGTATTAGTTGCCCAGCGAAAAACTTTGCTAGCTGGCTGTTTTTTCCTTTTAGCCTTCCTCCGGTATCGGAAATTCTCTACTTCTAATCTTCGAACCGACTATTTTCAATCCCTTTTCTTTTTTATTTTATCCCTGGCGGCCAAATCAACGGGCGTGATATTGCCGTTTCTTTTGCTGCTTTACGAATATCGTTTTCATCGCCCCCGATTGTCTATATACAACAAAATTCCCTTTCTGCTTTTAGGCCTTGCAGGGGCAGCCCTGACAGTGGCTTCGAAATGGTCGGATTGGGGTGCTAAAGGACTCTATGGGGGAGATCTCTTCACAACCTCCATGATTATGGCACAGGTCTACATCGAGTACCTTGTAAGCCTCGCGCTTCCATACTCTTTGCTCCCCTACTACGCCTATGGCTCGCCGACGCTGCTGCAAGGGGCTCTGCCAACGCTCGGCTTGGCATTTTTGATTGGGTTTACCATATATTTTCGCAAGAAATTCCCAAACTTTTTTTTCTTTATAGCCTGGTTTTTTATCGCCTTGATTCCCGTTTCAAATCTTGTTCCTGGCGCTACCATCCGGGCAGATCGGTTCCTTTATATCCCGTCCATGATCTTCGCTCTATGGCTGGCGCAGGCAGTCTTAAATGGTCTGGAGGGTAAGAAACGGCTTCATCCTAACATGTGGAAAATTGTGCCTGCTCTGATTATTCTCTCTTACGGTTATATCAGCGCCAGTTACGTAAGAGACTGGTTAAATCCCTTGATTTTGTGGGAGAGATCTTTGAGAAGATATCCCAATCACCCGGTGGTCCTCCATGAAATCGGCGCCATTTGGCATAAACTTGGGGATAAGAACCGGGCTCTAGATTACTACTGGAAAACGATTCAATCCCATGTCTGTTACGGAGTGACCTACAACAATGCGGGTGTTATCTATTACGAGAGGAAGAGTTACGCTGAGGCTCAGGATCTATTCCGAAAAGCTATTGAGTGCGAGCCTAAGATAATCCAGGCTTATGTCAACTTGGGGCTAACCTACGTGACGCTGCGCAAGGAAAAAGAGGCTCTGGCATATATAGAGAAGGCGACGGCCCTGGATCCGGAGTTGAGAAAAAATGCCAAACTTATAGCTCTCATGGATCGCTTGAGGAGAGATCTAGGCGAATGATAATGGGTGCATGCCTAGTTGAATGAAGGGCGCTGAGTTTTTCCCCGATTCTATTGGTCTGCCTTGTAAATCGTGATTAGCGGTACCCCGTCGAACCGGAACGCACCATAAGGATGGGGGATGGTAGTAAACCAATCGCGCTCAAACTTAGAAAAGGTGCTTTGGCGGACTAACAGAATATAGTAGTCGAAGTCTTCCTTATCGGTGATCCTGATATCGCGTCGCAGACGGTTTTCCTTCTGATAATATTCAAACATGAAGTTGCTAATGGAAGCATTGATGACCGCATTGCGCGGCAATTCCTCATTGAGGTACTTAATAAATTTGGGGGTAAAGGCCTCCATAAAGTAGGTAACCTCTAGCCCGCGCTCGTAGGCCCCGCGAATGCCTCCGACCAGCCGGTTATAATAACTCAACTCGAATGGGTGATAGACCATTAGGTCAAAGGCCGGTGGAAAGAGGACTAGAAGAGACACGGTGCCGATAAGCTTTGCCCGGAGATATTTGACCCTTTGCAACATCATGATTCTCTGACTGTGCTCTATCAGCCATCTGGTCAGAAAGAAAAAGCCGGCACCGGCTATACCGGCTAGAAACGGGAGAACCGGGAGCATCAATCGATTCACATCGTAGAGAACGGCCCCAGGAAAGAGTCCCATAACAAGTATGAACCCGGCATTGAATAAGAACAGGACCACGACCTCCCGCTGGGGCTTAGTCCATGCCATGGCAATAAGTCCGACGAAAATTAACAAGAGGATCGTTTCTGGGATGGTGACGGCCGTCATAAAAAAGGAGTAATACCAGGGGAGACCGCTTGAAAGGTAAAGCTGACCGAAAAAGTAGCTGGTGTAGCTGGTTTTAATGCTGTAAGCCCGGCTCACACTCGCGAGGATGAATTCGGCAATCCGCGTAGGGGTCCGATGCCATAAGTAAGGCTGGCAGGCGATCATTACCAGTGGGCTGAGAAAGACCATACTGAACACGTTGTTGTGATAGGACTGACGATGATAGAGATGCGCCCAAAGAAGGAGAGGGATGGGGAGTAGGAATGCTGGGAATTTAGTGGCCAAGGCCAGCCCCCATACGACGCCGAGAAGTAAGCTCCACTTCCAGTCTTTGAGACCTTTCCAGAAGCAGTAAACCGTGAGGAACCACATTGCAGTGAGCGGCATATCGGTGACGGCAAAATGGGCGAAGCCAAATAGGTTAGGGAACAGCACCAGGCTCACGGCCGAAAACAATCCAGTGGCACGATCAAAAACCGCAGCCATCCACAGGTACATGACGGTCACGAGCAGGGCGAAGAATAGGGCCGGGGCGAGTCGGTAGGCAGTAAATTTATCCATGAAGGGCGAAAAGACAGCCTTTGTCAATCCGGAAAGGAGCCGAGAAAAAGGGGGATGAGGGACGAGGGAGGGGTTCCAACGCCAAGCCGTTTTGATCGTATCATCCCCGATGCTTTCGGCGACACGGCCTGCAAGAAGGTTCTTGCCAAAATCAGCGAACCATTGGATCTCTAGCTCCGTGGCATGAAAATAGCCTGGCTCATCCCAGGTCACGCCGTAGTGCGATGCGGTAGACGCCACCAGGAAAAAAACGGTCCCACCGACGAACCAGGGCACTATCCATGACTGAAGCCATTTTTTTGACTGCACAATTATACTCACTGGTATCTCCCCATGAGCGCATTGAACCGGATCTGGATGAGTCCGAGAAATGATCCGACAACGTCTCGCCACAGTTTTACCTTGGTGCCCTCATCGTTACGCCAACGAACGGGAAGCTCCTGAACCTGGTAGCCTTTCAGTTGGGCGAGGTAGAGGATTTCTGCATCAAAACTCCAGTTTTTTAACTGTTGGCGAGAGAATAATTCTCTGGCAGCCCTTCTGCGAAAACCCTTAAAACCGCAGGTAAAATCGGCGATGGGGAGGTCTAATATCCAGTTGGAAAGCTTCGTGTATGTCTTTCCCATAATCTCTCGGTAAAGGGGCTGACGGACCTCGATCGTCGCTCCAGATTTTTGCCGCGAACCGATGGTTACGTCGCAACCATTCTCCAGATGGGTGAGAAAGACCTGCAACATCTCGATGGGAACCGAAAGGTCTGCATCTGAAAAGAACAGGTACTCCCCCCTCCCCAACAGCATGCCTTGCTTGACCGCCTCTCCCTTGCCCAAGTTGCGCGGCTGCTGATAGATGCGGACAGCGCGATCGTTACCGTAGCACTCCCGGATGAGCTCCATGGTCCGGTCCTTACTGCCATCGTCTACGATAACCACCTCCGAGACGTAAGGCTCAGAGGCAAAAAACTTCATGATGCGCTCCAGACTCTTTCCGATGCGCGACTCTTCATTGTAGGCCGGGATAATCAGTGACACGTAGACTTGGTCCGTTGTCTGCTGCGCCATCGTTGTTACACTTTAAGGTTCACCTTACGGCGTTCCTCATACCTTCTTCGATGTCCCAGCGCCTCATCCCAGGGGCTCCATAGGACCATAAAAGCCAGGTGCCCTCCTCCTCAAATAGATCGTAATCAAATCGGGGCAGATGGTTTTTATGGCTCAGCACTATGCTATATAATTCCGCCATGGGCAAGGAAAACAGCGACAAAAGAAATTTTTCCTCTGACCTCGTAGCCCTGTTCTTCTTGGTTGCGCTGGTCCTGTGGTTTAACGATGAGATCGTCAGGGGTGGCAAAGTTCCCTTTTTCCGCGACCTGAGTTCCTATTTCTATCCTATGAGATTGAGCCTCGCCGAGAGTCTCCAGGCCGGAGAGCTTCCTCTATGGAATAGACGCGTTTCCATGGGATTCCCTTTTTTAGCCAATCTCCAAGCCGGAGTTTTTTACCCTCCCCATCTCACCTTTCTCTGGCTGCCGTTCTTTGACGCTATCCGGTTCCTCTTCGTATTCCATTACCTGACCGCGGCCACAGGGGCTTATTTCCTTTGCCGCCGGTGGAACTACCTTCCTTATCTGGCCCTCATAGGCGGGATCCTCTTCGCCTTTGGCGGGGTCATTGTCTCTCTCAGCAGCCTGATGGATCATTTCCAGACCGCCGTGTGGCTTCCCTGGGTTCTCCTGTTGGGAGAGAGATGTCTCCGCCTTCCATCCGGGAAGAACTTCCTTCTCTTTACTTCCGTATTGTTAGTTCAATTCCTTGCCGGATCGCCAGAAATCTATGCTATGAGTCTAGGGCTTTTCTTCCTCGATGGACTGAGATTCAAGGCTGAGGGGGCTAACGTGACCTATGGCAGATTCTTATTTCTTCTCTTAGCAGCCAACGCCTTAGTTGCTGGGCTAGCCATGGTCCAAATCCTGCCTACTATAGAGCTGTTCCAGCAGTCGTGGAGATCTGAAACTATTCCTTACGTAAAGGCCACTGCTTGGTCCCTCAACCCCCTGAGCTTAGTCAACCTCTTCTTTTTGGATAAAGAGGTCAATCTCGATGCGTTTAACGGACTTCATCTCTTCTTTACCCAGGAGCCTCCCTTTATCGTCAGCCTCTACATCGGGGCTATCTCTCTATCTGGTGTCTGTCTTTGGCTTTTTAACGCCTCCTTGAGAGAGATAGGTTGCCTTTTAGGACTGATCGCTATTTTTTTGACCCTCGCCATGGGTGACCAGACCCCAGTATACCTCTACCTTCATCAATACGTGCCCCTATTAGGCATGCTCCGATTCCCGGAAAAGTTCCTTTTCATTGCCTCCGCGCTCGTTCTGTTTATCGCGTTAACCGGTCTTTTTCGTTTCCTTCGACCGGATCCTTCTCGTCGGCAATGGACTTGGGTGGCCCTGGCCTTGCCGGTCATATTGATTGTCCTCATATACCTCTGGCTTCGGTTTCATATGGACATCCTGATCCAGTTCATTGCCCGGGCGAGGCAGTCTTCCCCCTTTGATGTTTCATCGTTGATGATTCCTTCTGGGGTCATCGTTCATTTAGAGAGGCAAATCGCCTTAACCTTCGGCATTTTCCTCCTCCTGTTTCTATGGAAAGTCGGCAAACTTCGATCGGCCGTTTTGGGGTTCCTTCTGGTTGGCATCGTCTTTATCGATGTAACCTCAGCGCATCGACCCTACGGATTCCTTCTTGATCCAAAACTTGTGTATCAAAATCCCAGAATCATCTCCGCCCCAGATCCTGAGCCGTATCGTATCTTCTATATCCTTCGCCTTGCCAATCTGCATCCGAACGCTTACGCCTTTACGAAGAGACCGTTTAACGAGATCGTCTCTTCCGTATATGCCACCCTCATCCCTAATACAGGTGTTTTCTACGGCTTCGACTACATGCAGGAGATGGATCCTTTGGGAAGAAAACCCTACAACCTGTTCCTGGAGGTGGCCCGTCAGCTCCCACCGGAGAGGTTATACCGTCTCCTAGGCGCCTTGAACGTGAGATACGTCAATAGTTTTCAACCCTTGCCCAAAGGAGCTATCACGCCTGTCGGTCACTTCCCAGAATACCCTTCATGGCTTTACAGGATCGACCATGTGATCCCAAGGAGCTATATCGTTCCCAGGGTCATAGCTGAGAAAGAGCCGTCAAAAATTTTGCACCGGCTCGCGAGCGCGGAGTTTGATCCCCTTCAAAAGGTCATCTTGGAGGAGCCTCAACCCATGGCTGCACAGAAAAAATTTGCGGCTCAGGCCAGGATCACCCGCTATACGAATCAAAACGTGGTGATCCAAACTGCTCTCAACGGTTCAGGTATATTGGTCTTGGCGGACTCTTACTACCCCGGCTGGCGGGTCTATGTTGATGGAAAAGAGCAAGAAATTCGTCGGGCGAACCTGTTCTTTCGCGGCGTTCCACTATCGGCGGGAAAACACGTGGTTGAGTTTCGCTACGAGCCCCGGTCGTTCACCGTAGGCCTGTCGCTTTCGCTACTATCCTTAGCGGTTGTCACGGTCTGGTCGATTTTTCTTTTTATCTCTAGAAAAAAGAAGTAAGTATTGGGCTACAAGGCATCCTCGTGAGCTCTCGCATACCAAAGATAATCATTCTCTCAGTCGTGGTTGTGGTTCTTTCTGCACTGTTTCATTGGCTTGGTGCGGTTCAATTCATACCATGGCACATCGGGTACAGCGATATAGCGCCCTTTTTTCAGAAGACACTCGAACCCGGATTACCCTACATTGACAAGCTCGTGGAGTACCCGGTCATGACCGGAATGTTTATCCAGGCGATGGGATTCGCGGGGAAAACATTCAATGGATACTACATGGGTAGTGCTATGGTTTTCATCTTGCTGACGGGGGTGTCGTCGTACTTCTTATTAAAGATGGCGGCTCAAGATGCGCATGGGCACGTTCTATATTTCTGGGCGCTCGCCCCCTCGATGTTTCTTTTTTCAGTTTATAACTGGGACGTATTAGCACTGTTTTTTGTGGTGCTTGCACTCTATGCTCTTCGCAGTGGGCGTTATTATAGGGTCTCGGCATTTCTTGCTCTCGGATTCTCAACAAAATTTTACCCTGTAATCTATATGTTACCTCTTCTCATCATTGCCCCTCTCACAAAGCGCGGCAAGCTGATCATCGTTCTCGCGTTTCTTCTTGTGGTTGCGGCGATAAATGTACCGTTCATGATTGCTCACTATCCGGGCTGGTTTTACTTTTTCTCTTTCAACGCGGCTCGCATGCCCAATGTGGATTCTCTGTGGAACGTGCTTGGCGTGATGATCCCTTCGCTTGGAGATGTTAAAGCTATAAACAGGATAACTTTAGCGCTCTTCCTGCTCAGTTCGCTCTGGCTGTGTGGAATTTTAAGAAAAGGGGAGGTAGAGGCGGGTTTTTTTGGTGTCACCCTGTTGTTTTTACTTTCAACCAAGGTATTCTCGCCTCAGTACCTGCTCTGGCTCTTACCGTTTTTCGCCCTGGTCCTCCCGCCATCCAAAAAGCTTTTCTATGCGCTCGAGCTCTCCAACGCGGTGGTGCTTTTCTCTACACTCTCCTTTCTCTTTCGTGATGTCCCCGGGTCTCTGCTGACGACCTATGTGTTTGTTGTCGCTCGACACTGTTTGCTTGTTTTCACTTTCATCTCTCTTTTGTATACGCTTCGAAGACAGGGCAGAGTTGAGCTGTTATTCTCGTCGTTGCGTGGGCGATTGCTTGCTCTTTCATGAGGAAGATCTGCATTATTATTCCGACCTATAACGAGCGGGAAAATATTGCGCCTGCTCTTCTTGCCTCCTATAAGCACGTGCCCGACACTCACGTCCTTGTTATCGATGATAATTCTCCTGACGGTACGGCGGATGTCGTGAGAGCTGAGCAGAAACGCTTCCCGCGACTCTCATTGTTGCTCCGGGAGCAGAACAGCGGACTTGGCAGGGCGTATTGTGATGGTTTTAAGAATGTCCTGGATAACGATGACATTGATGTGGTGGTGACCATGGATGCTGATTTTTCACATGACGTGGCCGAGGTGCCTCATATGCTCCGGCTGCTTGAGCGCGGGTATAATGTCGTCATCGGTTCTCGATATGTTTCCGGAGGCAAGACGGAAAATTGGGACTGGAAGCGAAAATTACTCAGTCGTTCCGCAAACATTTATGCGAGAACCATCTTGGGTATACCTATTCATGACCTTACCGCCGGGTTCCACTGTTTCCGGAAAGAACTTCTTCGCGCCATTGATGTAAATTCGATGCAATCTGATGGCTATGCGTTTCAAATTGAGTTGAAGTGTCGTTTTTTCAGGCTTGGAGCGCGCATGGCCGAGCACCCCATTGTTTTCCACGAGCGCCGTGAGGGGAAGTCGAAATTGGATCGCCGCGTTGTCTGGGAGGCTCTGTGGATACCGTGGCGATTGCGCTTTGGAAGCTTGCGATAATGTGTCGCCCACACTTCTACATTGCATTGCTGCTGCTGGTTTTCACCCTTGCTGTCTTTTACCAAGTGCGCGACCACGACTTCATATCGGACGATTACATGCACATAGTAGAAAATCCATATTTGAAACCGGTAACGCTTCCCCGCGTACTGGAATTGTGGCAAAAGCCCTACTGGGGCCTATACATCCCGGTAACGTACACGGTATGGGCGGCCATTGCCAGATTGGCCGAGCTCCCGGGAGCAGGTCAAAACGCAGCGAAACTCGATCCACGCCCCTTCCATTCTGCCAACCTCGTTCTTCATCTCGTAAATTTGCTGATCGTGTTCGCTATTTTAAGAATGCTGACCCGCAACGACTGGGCCGCAAGCTGCGGGGCTCTACTGTTTGCTTTACACCCCGTCCAGGTGGAACCCGTCGCTTGGGTCTCCGGCTTAAAAGACGTGCTCAGCGGCTTCTTCTCGCTTTTGGCATTATGGCAATACCTGGCTTATGCCGCGGCTACATCCAGTTCTGCTAACGCGGTGACCGCTCGGGGTGAGATGGCGAACGTTAAACGCGGAGTTTTCCACTTCGCCGTAGCGACTCTAGCCTTTGTGCTGGCCCTCTTGTCCAAACCCGCAGCAGCGATGGTGCCGTTGGCGGCATGGCTGCTGGACCGTTATGTACTCCAGCGGACAATTCGGCAATGCACCATGGCTCTGATAAGCTGGATAGTTTTAGCCGTGCCATTCGCGGTACTGACTAAATGGTCCCAGCCGGACGCGGGCATAGAGTTCCTCACGCCCATATGGGTCCGGCCTTTAGTGGCAGGCGATGCGTTGGCATTCTATCTATATCAATTGGCTGTACCTCTGTCTCTAGGGCCTGACTACAGTCGCCGCCCGGAGCTTGTCCTGCAGCACGGATGGATTTACCTGGCATGGTTACTACCTTTCGGGCTGGCCGTTTTGATCTGGCTCGGAAGACATAAACGTCCCTGGCTCGTGGCTTCCGGAGGAGTCTTTGTTATGGGTACGGTGCCCACCTTAGGACTCGTACCATTTTCCTTCCAGGATATTTCGACCGTGGCCGACCGCTACCTTTACTTTTCTTTCTTGGGCCCGGCGTTGTTACTGGCCTGTTTTCTATCCGAACCTCGACGCAGGCGAGATCTAACGTTACTGCTTTGTGTAGGGCTACTGACCCTTCTGGGAATCCGGAGCGCCTCGCAGGCCGGCTATTGGAGCGATTCGATCACTTTGTACCATCACGTTCTTGAAATAAATCCTCGTAGCTGGCTGGCGCACGTCGGCCTGGGCGACTCACTGGCTGAGCAGAGAAAGTTCGAGCAGGCTATGGCCCATTATTTACAGGCGCTGAGGATCAGACCCAACGACGCATCCACGCACAATAACCTGGGGAATATTCTGGCAAGACAGAGAAAATTCGAAGAAGCTGGGACCCAGTATCTTAAGGCGTTGCGGATCGAGCCCAATAACGCGGCCGCGCACAATAACCTGGCCAATGTCCTGGTCGAACAGAATGACCTCGGTCAAGCTATTGCGCATTATCTCCAAGCTCTTCAGATCGACCCGGAGTACGAGATTGCCCGCCACGGTTTATCTCTGGCCGCCGAGGCACAGGAACGGCGAACGTCTCAACGGTAGGGGGCGCCGATGTCCCTTTTTTTATAGGTTGGATTAGAGAGAATAAATGGAATTTTTGAGAAAAATCCGTATCGAGCTGATGATCTTTTTAATTCTTTTCATAACCTACAGCTATTTTCATCAGGGGGGCGGGTGGAGTCAGAACAGCCGCTTTGCGCAGATCCGGTCGATTGTTGAGACGGGGCAGTTCAAGATCAACAATTATCTTATCTACCGCGTTGTCAACGATAGCGGCGGTAAACCAAAGCTCCAACGACAACCAATACCACCTGACATTGAATTGGAACAAATCGGGTTGATCGCCAATACCGGTGACCTTTCTATTCTCGAGGGGCGCCTCTATCCGAATAAGCCCCCCGGGGCTGTATTAGCTGCCGTACCAGCATACTTTGCAATCTATCACGTTGAGCGGGCCTTAGGTATCGATCCTGACGACTGGTGGCCCCTTACGATCAATGCCTATCTAACCACGGTCTTCTCGGTGAGCCTGCTAACGGCCCTTGGGGGTGCAGCGTTTTACCGCATCTCGCTGCGCCTCTTTTCGTCATCTCCGACCTGGGCCCATGCAGTCTCAACCATGGCTTTTGGCCTTGGGACACTCATCTTGCCGTTCGCAACGATGTTGTCTGACCACGACATGGTTGCAGCCCTTTCTCTTTTCAGCTTCGGGTTGTTTCTGAAAGCGCAAGAGGGAGGCACGCCCTCGACCGGCTCAGACACTCTCCTTTTATTCTCAGGGATGCTGTCCGGGATCACCCTGTTGCTGAGCTACGCATCCATTATATGGGTCGTCTCCTTTACGCTCTATGCGGCCTGGGTTATCCGAAACTTGAGAAAGGTTATTGACTTGCTCGCGGGCGCGGTCTTCCCCTGGACCTTGCTTGCCTGGTATCACTGGATCTGTTTTGGCAGCGTTTGGGCGAACGCAAGCACATACCAGTATGAGATATTTCAGGGGAAAGAGATGCTTCTCTTCGGCATGTTCGGGCTCCCACAGTTTGACGTTATGATCAAATTACTTTTTTCCTCCTACCGCGGCCTGTTTTTCACCTCACCCGTGCTGGCGTTGTCTTGCATCGGTTTTTGGCTTATGGCGACCCGGTACAAGAAACATGCAGAGGTCGCACTGTTTGCCGCAATATTCATAGGCTTCCTGCTGATGAACTCGTCCTTTAATCATTGGCAGTCCGGATGGTCTATCGGTTCCCGTTATCTAATCCCGGCCCTCCCGTTCTTATCCCTACCTCTTACTCTCGTCTTCGAGAGACTCCCCCGTACAACGCTGGCGGGTGCCGCGATTTCAGCGATGATCATGCTGCTGGTCACGGCGGTGGATCCGCAGCCTCCTGAGGGAGTACAAAATCCATTAGCTCACCATATCCTGACTTTGGCTCAGGGGAAAACATTGTTCAGCACTTTCGGAAACGCCCACATTAAAGGGCCGGTCTCAGCCAACCCGATGGGTGTCTATGAGTCTTGGTTTCGTCCGGTTTTTCCGCCGGGAACCTTGCAGGGCCAATGGAATTCCTTTAACCTAGGAGAGTTTCTGTGGCCCGCTAGCTTCGCCAGTCTGTTCCCTTTACTCTGTGTGCTCGTTGTGGGGTTGGGAATTCTATGGCACTGGAGTCGGGTTCCATCGCGAATTATTAGAGAGCCGTAGTCGTTTCTACGTGAAAACGTCCTCCAAGCCGATTCTCCGCTTTCTTCTCATTTCTTCTCTCTTTTACTTTTTTTCTTATCCGGGAGTGGACAACGACCTGTGGGGTCATCTCTTCTTTGGCAAAGAGATCCTCCAGAGCGGCAGATTGCCATTAAATAATCTTTATTCTTTCACAGCTCCAGACTATCCCTGGATTAACCATGAATGGCTCGCCGAGGTCATCTTTTACGGGATTTTTTACTTTTTTGGTTCTCCTGGGTTGATCCTGCTTAAAGTGCTCATTGGAGCAATGATTGTCTGGATCCTGGACCTCATCATTAAGCAGAGGGCTACTTCTCCTTTCGTGCGCGTTCTTACCCTCGTCTGGACGATGGTGATCCTGTCGCCCGGCTTCAATATCCGTCCCCAGCTCTTCACCTATCTGTTTTTGGCCGGCTTGCTCTTCCTGTTTTACCGTTTTGAGAAGGAAGACAAGCCGGTTCTCTACTGGGTCCCTCTCTTAATGCTCCTCTGGGTCAATCTTCATGGCGGTTTTGTAGCCGGACTTGGCACCCTGGGGCTGTTTTCTCTCGTGACGCTCCTCTCGACGGCCCGCCGAGGACTCGCCGACAGTCAAGCTATAAATCGCCTGGTGATCCCATTGGCGCTTTCTCTCGCGGTTCTCTTTGTGAACCCCTATGGAATAGCCCTTCTCTCTTTTTTGTGGAGAGATCTTCTGCTCAGTAGGCCGATTACCGAATGGGGAGCGATAGCTTTGTTCGATTTTTCTTTTCTTGAATTCAAGCTTGCCCTTGTCTTCGTTTTGCTTTTTTCCGTAGGGAAGGGTTATTACCGTCGCTGGGATTTTATTCTCTGCTGCTTGGCCGCTCTTTTCTCCATTCGTTACCAGCGCCACACCCCTCTCTTCGCCATCCTTGCGGCTCCACTGATGGCTGAAGGGGTCCAGAAAATGTCTCACCGGATTGAAAGGGATGTTAGGGAATGGATGTTAGCTTTTGGGATAATGGTTTTGGGCCTTTACATGCTCCAGGGGGTCGGGAGAATCCATCTGGAGCACCGATTCCGGCTTGTTGTTAACCCGCTAGAGTATCCTAGTCAGGCGGTGAATTTTTTGCAGCGCAATGGAATCCGGGGAAATCTCGCGGTCCCTTTTGACTGGGGGGAATATTTCATTTGGAAGCTATACCCTGACATCCGCGTATCGATTGACGGCCGCTACACTACGTCCTACCCCATGGAGGTTATCCAGGATCACTGGGATTGGATGGAGGGCAAAAAAGAATGGAGAAAGTTGCTCGAGCGCTATCCGGCTGAGATTGCCATTACAAACCGTTACCATCCAGTCACTGCATTGCTCCGCAAGGACCCAGAGTGGCTCTACCTCTACTCCGATCCCATTGCCTTCATTTTTGTTCGGCAGACACCTTCGCAAGAGCAGCTCCTGGCCAAGTTCAGGGAGAGGCGGCTTCTACCTCCGCAAACTCCTCCGGTCTATTTCCCAGGTTGATAAAGTGGGATAAAAAGGGGGTAGCTACCATGACCGAACCAAAGAAACTGATATCCCCCTGGTTCAACTATTCACCGGTATTCCTGCTATCTCTCCTTTGCCTGTTTTTATACCTCCCTGCACTTTACCATGACTTCGTCATAGACGACCCAATGCTTGTTGTTAACAACCCGTATATCAAGAGCTGGCAATACTTGCCTCAAATGCTCACCCAAGACGCATGGAATATTTGGGAACATCACAACTATTGGAGGCCCGTGTTCTCTTTAAGTTTGGCCTTGGACTATTCTGTATGGGGACTGAATCCTTTTGGGTTCCACCTAACCAATGTTCTCCTTCACACCTTCAACACGCTTCTGCTTTGTGGTCTCGCCAGGAAGTGGCTAAGCCCGACAGGTGCGGTCTTGACCTCACTTTTCTTTGCCCTCCACCCCATTCAAACACATGCCGTCAACGTTATCTCCACAAGGGGAGATCTTCTGGCAACCTTTTTTGCTCTTCTTTCCCTTTATGCCTTTTTTTCGAAGAGCATAGTTCCCTTCGCATTTTCATTAATGGGCGCCCTCCTATCCAAGGAAACATCCATGGCCTTGCCGTTGGCTTTATTGTCCGCTTGGATCATCCTCCCAAGGGGTGAGCAGAACACGAGACTCATTTTAAGCTTTGTCATTTTGGGGCTCTATCTTGGAATTCGGCTATCCTTGGGCTTTTCTTTTTCCCTTCCCCCTAGTTCTTTTTCCTACCATGTATCCTGGGACACCCGTTTACTTCTCGTTTTTAAAGTTTTGGCGCTTTACTTTGTCGCGCTATTTAATCTGTTTGAGATGCCCCGTCCCTTTTGGACGGTGGAGATCCCTGCTTCCGTGGGCGATCCTTACGTTATAGCTGGGATTTTGATCTTTGGGCTTCTGCTCGGGGCCATCTGGAAGAGCCTAAAAAATAATCCACTCATTGCCTTCGGCCTGAGCTGGTTTGTCATTTATTTTCTCCCTATTTCTAATCTCAAAGAGCTCAACCAGCCCATGGCGGAACATTGGCTTTATATGCCATTGGTGGGGCTCTCCCTAGCCTTCGGTGCGGCCCTGACCGCTCCTGGTATCCAACTCTCTAAGGCCCGGCTTCTGCGGGTGGGCGTTACAGCCGCAGTCTTTGTCTTTCTGATCTTCGCAGCGCTAGTCGTTAGAGAAAAAATAGGAATTTACCAAAACGACGAAACGTTTTTGCTAGCAGCGGTCCGTACCAATCCTCAGATTGCAGGACTTTACAGTAACCTAGGTGACATTTATCTTGCACGACAGGATGTCCCGAGGGCCAGAGAATTTTATTCTAAGGCTCTTTATCTCGACCCAAACAATTTTCTAGCCAACTATCGGACCGGCTTCCTTTTTCATAAGGCCGGCCAACATGACAAAGCCAAAACCTATTTGGAGAAGGTCGCCCAGTCGAGCGGGGGACGATTATGGGAAATTCTTGCAGCGGCGCATGCCTGGGAGATGTTGGGGGGTAAACAAAAGGCGCTTTTCTATTACCGCAAGGCCCTTGATACCTATCCGGACTCGGTTGAGATCAAACAAAAGATCGCCACTTTGGAGGAGACAATGCCGCTATCACAAAGATAACTCGGAAACCCTTGACCAAGTTCAAAGAAAGGCGGCTCCTTTCTCCACAGCCTTCCCCGATCTATTTTCCAGGTTGACCGCGATTATTGACTGATAGTACCCTGAATCATGAAAGGCAACCATCAAGCCGATCATTGAGAAAGAAGACAATGTGGAGGAGCCCGAAAAGCAGTCCTCTTGTTCTTCAGGGGCATTCCGCTGGAAGAGGGAGATCACTTAGTCGAGTTTCGCTACCGACCTTTTTCGTTTATCATGGGACTAACCATCTCCCTGGGTACTCTCAGTGGTATTGGACCTTGGTCCACCCGTCGCGCTTTGAAAAATAGGCGGAGAGCATAAAATCCGATGTGCGGCATCTACGGATATATCTCGTTAAAGGAGAAGATCGATGTACAGGTCCTCCGCAGGATGGGAGATGCTCTAGCCCATCGAGGACCTGACGACGAAGGGGTGTTTACGAATGAATCGGGAGATGTTTCGGTTGGACTCGGTCACAAGCGACTCAGCATCATTGATCTCTCCCCTGCTGGAAAGCAGCCGATGGCTAACGAAGATCAGAGCATCTGGGTAACCTTTAACGGGGAGATATACAACTTTAGGGAGGTTAGAAGGGAGCTCGAGGGGAAGGGTCACAGATTCAGGTCTAACTCGGATACTGAGGTGATTGTCCATCTTTACGAAGAGCTGGGAACCCGATGTCTTGAAAGGCTCAGCGGGATGTTTGCCTTCGTTCTGTGGGACATTAACAAGAAGACTCTCTTTCTGGCTCGGGATAGGATCGGAAAGAAGCCGCTGCATTATGCGCTCTATGACGGAGGAATCATCTTTGCTTCGGAAATCAAGGCGTTGCTGAAGCATCCCCAAGTTAGCAGGGAAATAGACCTAAAATCCCTTAGCAAATATCTTACTTACGAGTATGTGCCCGCTCCCAATACCATCTTTAAAGCTGTCAAAAAGCTACAACCTGGGCAAACCCTCCTCTACCGCAATGGCGAAGTTCAATTATCCCAGTACTGGGATGTTCCCTTAGTGGACAACCCGATTGGTTACAGGACAGAGGCCGAGTACGTTGAGGAACTAAGAGAGATTTTGGCCAAGGCAGTGAGATCGAGGCTCGTTGCTGACGTGCCCGTTGGGGTATTTCTAAGCGGGGGCATTGACTCCAGCCTTGTTGCCGCTTTCGCCGCAAGGGCAAACCCGCAAGTGGAATGTTTCTCTATAGGCTTTGACGAACCTTCTTTTGACGAGAGCGGGTATGCGGGGAAGGTCGCCCAGGCCCTCAATGTCAAGCACCAACTCAAGGTGTTTAATATGGAGGAAATGCTCCAGGGCCTGCACATGCTTCCTGACATCCTGGACGAACCCCTGGCCGATGCCTCTATACTTCCGACCTACCTCCTTTCTAAATTCACATCCCAAAATGTCAAAGTGGTTTTGAGCGGGGATGGAGGAGACGAGCTTTTTGCCGGCTATACCACCTACCAGGCCCACAGGCTGGTCACTTACTATGATTCGTTACCGGCATTCACTAAAACTACCCTCAAGGGAATCGCATCCTATCTCCCGGTTTCTCACAAAAACATAAGCACCGATTTCAAGATCAAGCAGTTTTTGAGGGGAGTAGGGGTTTCCTCTGAGATCAGATTTTTTATCTGGATGGGGGCTTTTATCGATAGCGAGAAAAGGGATCTCTTAAGCGATGACCTCAAGGCAGAGCTACGCAATCATAATACTTATGAGGATATCTTCAGCTATATCAACGACAGCAGGCTCACCAAGGACCTGGAGAGGATACTCTACCTTTCCATGAAGCTTTACCTCCAGGACGACGTGTTGGTCAAGGTAGACAGGGCAAGCATGGCCAATTCTTTAGAAGTGAGATGTCCTCTTTTAGACCACGAGTTTATTGAATTTGTCTGTGGCCTTCCTATGGTTTACAAACTGAACGGACTTAGGACTAAATATCTGCTCAAGAAAGCCGCTAAGGGGATTCTTCCGGAATCCATTATCCATCGACAGAAGAAGGGTTTTGGCATTCCCATTTCGCGCTGGTTAACGGGGGAACTCAAGGGGGTCATGTTGGAGCACTTAAGCGAGGAGAGGTTAAAGCGGCAGGGGTTTTTCAACTACCCCTATGTCAAGAGGCTGATGGACGAGCACCTGACGAAGGCAAGGGACAATAGAAAACTGCTATGGGCGCTCCTTGTATTTCAGATTTGGTATGAAAGGTTTATCGAGAGGTCTTTATGAGGCGCGAGCTTTTAGGCCTTCTCGCATGTCCTGTCTGTCGGTGCGAATTTGATCTCAGGGAATCTATAACGGAAGAAGGAGAGGTCCTCGAAGGGCGTCTCATTTGTAGCGGTTGCAATAAGGAATTCCCGGTCGCAGATGGAATCCCCAAGCTGCTCACGGACCTCGAGGAGAAATCCACGGCGGAGAGATTTGGCTATGAATGGAGGAGTTTCCCGCGGATTTCGCCGGCCTATGAGAGACAGTTTTTGGACTGGATAAGCCCGATAGACAAAGATTTTTTCAGAGGGAAGATTGTTTTAGATGCCGGTTGCGGCAAGGGAAGACATCTTTACCTTGCCTCTCGTTTTGAGGCCAAGATGATCGTGGGAATCGATGTCAGCGAGGCCGTAGGGGTTGCCCGTGCAAATACCCGGGATCTGCCCAATGTCCACCTCATACAAGGTGATATCTGTCGCCCTCCATTGAAGAGAGCCTTCGATTATATCTACAGCATCGGCGTGTTGCACCATCTATCCAAGCCTGAAGAGGGTTTTAAAGCCCTCCGTGGTCTCTTAAAAAAAGGAGGGACAATCTCGATATGGGTCTATGGGAAGGAAGGGAACGGATGGATCGTTTATTTCGTAAATCCGCTAAGGAAATTTTTAACATCAAAAATGCCGCTCTCTATTCTCAAAAAGGCTAGTTTTCCCGTGGCATATTTTTTGTATGCGCTTTGCCGGCTCCTATATAGACCCGTAAACCTTCATTTAAAATCCTTTCGAAGATTTTTGTTCTATAACGATTATCTATTCTACATCTCCCATTTCGATCTCAAAGAGGTCCATTCCATAGTCTTTGACCACCTTCTGGCGCCGGTGGCTTTTTACATCAGGAGGGATGAGGTCCTGGCGTGGTTTGAGAGGTCTCAGTTCGTGGATGTAAAAATCGCATGGCACAACAAGAACAGCTGGAAAGCCATGGGGAAGCTTGGCTAACCAAACAAGGCAATACGGGAGTCAGATGGCATCGAACAAGGTCAGGATCGGGATCATCCTTATTCTTCTTGTTATTTTTCTGTCACAGGCATTCTCTAGCATGTGGGATGATTCCCCTACCTATGACGAGGCAATAAATCCGTCGGTGGGCTATGCTGAACTCATCACTGGAGATGTGAGTCTTGTTTATGACCATCCGCCTCTTTACAGGGTCTTTAACGCCCTTCCACTTTTCGCCTTTAGGCCTAACCTTCCTCTTGATCATGAAAGTTGGCAAAAGCGAGAGAAGGGCAACGAGGACAGATATGAGTTTGCCCGCCAATTTTTTTATCAAGCCGATGAAGATGCCGATAGGTTGCTTTTCTGGAGCAGAGTCCCTACGGTTTTCTTATCGCTCCTGCTCGGGTTATTGGTCTTTCAGTGGGCGAAGGGGCTCTATGGGGAAACTGCTGGGTTGTTTGCGTTATTTCTCTACACCTTCGAGCCCAATATCATTGCCCATTCTCGCCTTGCCACTAACGACCTTGTATTAGCATTGTTTGTTTTTTCCACTATCTACCAATTTTGGCAATACTCTGTTGCTCCTTCGTTAAAATCTCTAACCCTCACAGGCCTTTTGTTGGGATTTGCCCTGATTTCTAAGTTCTCTGCCGTCATACTTTTTCCGATGCTCTTCCCATTAGTATTCTTAGCGCCGCATGTAAGCCAAAAGAACAGTGATGGTCGCACGGAGATCATGAAGGTGCATGTATCCATAGGAGTATTAGGCATGGCCTTAAAGACCGTGTTTCTAATCTCAATCATTGCCGTTGCCGTAGTTTTCCTTTTTTATGGCACTGAGTGGAGGCTCTACACAAAAGGATTTTATAAGACCGTCGCATACTATCGAGTGGGCCGCTCTGCGTTTCTTATGGGCAACTATTCTACGGGTGGCTGGTGGTATTATTTTCCTATAGCCTTTCTTCTGAAAACCCCTATCCCTCTCTTGATTTTCCTCGTCGTAGCCTTTCTGTTTTTAAGCTTCAGGAAAGAAAAGGCCGAATACTTTCTCCTGATCCCTATCGGCATCATTGTCTCTACAGCCTTGCTAAGCCATCTCAACATAGGCATCCGGCATATCTTGCCCGTCTATCCTTTTCTCATTGTGCTTGCCAGCAGTATTACAACGATCCATTTCAGCAGGCCAAAGCTCTTCTTAACCTCTTTTGGAGGCCTTGCTTTATGGTATCTCTTTTCAACTCTATCCATCTTTCCTAGTTACGTTGCTTATTTCAACGAGTTTGTTGGCCCTAAAAGGGGGTATCTTTATTTAGTGGATTCCAACCTAGACTGGGGGCAAGATCTTAAAAGGCTTAAGACATTTATGGACGAAAATGGGATAACTCGGGTATATTTGAGTTATTTTGGAAAAGCGAATCCGTGCTATTATGGGATAAGATTAAGATACCTTCCAGGCTTTCCGGAGCCTTCTTTCTTCAGCTGCGGTGACGGCCCAGACGATATAAGACCAGATTTTATTGCTATTAGCCCAACGAATCTTCAATCCGTCTATCTTTCTGATAAAAAGTCTTTCGCCTGGTTGAAAGGCTATAAGCCGATAGCGCAAATTGGCTATTCTATATTTGTGTACGATATCCGGGGAGACGCCTTTGCCCATAATAACCTGGGTATCCTTTATATAAAATCTAGAGTGCTAGATGAAGCGCTTAACGAATTTAAGCTGCTGGTGGAATTGGCACCGGAAGACAGCACAGGGCATTCCAATCTTGGTTTCACCTATGCCCTGCTATCTTTTTACGATAAGGCCGAAGCGGCCTATAGAAAGGCATTGGAGCTGGACCCGGAAAACAAGGTGGCAAAAGAGGGTCTCAAGGGGTTAAAGAGAATCGCAGCGCAAGTCGAGTGATCAGGTCTGCATGGACATCCCACCTAAAGGACAGGCTGACGGTCCGGCCCCGTCTGCTGCTTCCTGGATTGCGCATCCTGGCATGGGACTTTTCCTGGCTTCATTTCTGTCGTTGTTTCTCGAACTTCTATTGATTCGGTGGGTTCCCTCGATCATCCGGATTGTGGCCTACTACGGCAATTTGATGCTCCTTTCAGCCTTTCTAGGACTGGGGTGCGGGGCGCTCTTAACACGACGGGGCCTCACATTGCATAGATGGTTTGCCCCGTTCCTGCTGCTTCTCGTGCTTTTCGTTTCAGCCATAAAGGGGATGGACTTCCGACAAGGCCCGGACGAGCTCCGGTATCTATTTATGAGCGCCAGAAGCACCACTATCTTTCCGATAGTGATGGTCTTTGTCCTCAACGCCTTGGTCTTTGTGCCCTTGGGAGAGCTGATAGGAAGCTACTTTCAGCGGATGGCTCCACTGCGGGCCTACTCGTGGGATATTGGAGGCGCCATTACGGGGACTGCACTATTCGGGCTGTTTTCCTATTTTTGGTTCTCCCCGATTTTGGGAGTCGTCCTCGTCATGGCAGTTTATCTGATTTACTGTCGTGGCATCCTGAGCTTAATTTTCACCGGCATCCTCTTTAGTTCCTGCTTAGCGATCATGGTCATTGGGGCGGACGAGACCGCAGTCTGGTCCCCGTACAATCATATTACGGTAAAAGAAATCGGGGCCGATGGCGGCCAAAGAGCCGTCTCCGCTCCGGCTACTGATATTAGCGCCTTGAGAGATCCCCCCTTCTATATAGTCCAAGTGAATCAGGACTTTTACACGTTGAGTGGAACAATCAATCGGCGCAGATATACGAAAGATACCGATTTTGTGGCGGCCCTTGAAGAACAATATACATTGCCGCATCTGATCCGGCCGGGGGGAAAAGATGTCTTGATCATGGGATCGGGTGGCGGCTTGGATGTGGAGGTCGCTCTTTTGTCCGGCGCGGAGCGGGTGGATGCCGTGGAGATCGATCCTGTCATTATTCAGATGGGTCGTCGATACAATGCCTCCCAGTCTTACAAGGACCCACGCGTTGCGATTCATAACACCGACGCCCGGGCATTCTTGAAACAGACCGATAGAAGCTACGACATGGTCGTTTTTGGCTTCTTGGACTCTCAAGGCCTTTTTAGTCAGATGTCCAACATCCGCTTGGACAGCTATGTCTATACGCGTGAGAGCTTTCGGGAGGCCTTCGGTCTTCTGAAACCAGGCGGCCTGATGAGTATTTCTTTTGCAGCAGGGAGAGAATGGCTACTCGACCGTCTGGTAACCATGATAAGTTCCGCGACTGGTACGATTCCTCTGACTTACGCCACTCAAGAGGGGAGCGTCATTATTCTCGCCGGGAAGGGATTTATTCCCCAAGGGCCGGAGCGCTTCAGACACTATCGGCGTGTTGAATGGAATTCCTCTGGAACTCCTGAGGCGCTCGATGATTGGCCTTATCTTTATCTGAGAAAGCGCTTCATCCCTTTTGATTATCTAGTCACCGTTGGGGCGCTGTTGGTCGCTTCCCTGCTATTTGTTTTTCTTAGTTCCGGCAGAAGAGGAAATGGGCTGGATCTCCATTTTTTCTTTCTTGGGGCGGGTTTTCTGCTTTTGGAGACCAAGAGTATCACTAGTATATCCTTGTACTTTGGCACTACCTGGTTTGTGAGCATGGTGGTGATCCTAGGGGTCCTGATTATGGTTCTTTTGGCAAACCTTGTGGCATCGAGGCTACAACAATTCTCATTGATTCTATACGCGCCTCTCATCGCCTCGATCGGCTTCTTGTATCTCTTTTCAACTCAGAATGTATTGGCTTGGTCTTTCGCAGGAAGGCTGGCCTATAGCCTCGTGGTGATCCCGCTGCCAATCTTCTTTGCCGGGCTGATCTTTTCCTCTACCTTCAGGGAAAGCCAAGATCCCAGTTTCGCCTTTGGCAGCAATCTACTGGGGGCGATGGTCGGCGGGTTTGCCGAATATTTCGGAATGATTACTGGGATGAAGGCGCTGCTCCTGCTCGTAATCGGATTCTATCTGGGCAGTCTCTGCGTTAAGATGCGCCCTGGTGTAAGTTGGTTTCGCCGCTAATTCGCCAATGGCTTACCGCTCCGTTTGGCCCTCCATCGGGCTCCCGGTTGTTTTGGCTGTGGGCTGTGGCGTACCGTTGATGCCGCTGGTCATGGGAACTTACAAGACAGAAGCACTGCAAAGGTTTCAAAGGCACCTGCCGGCCGTGCTTGTCGCCATCGCTGCGATTTTAGCTTATCTTCCTGCTCTTCAAAATGGCTTTGTCTTGGATGATAAGCCGCTTGTGCTTGGCAATCCTTATATCAAAAGCTGGAAGTTCTTGCCCGAAATGCTCACAGAAGACCTGTGGAACGTCTGGGAGCGCGGTAATTACTGGCGGCCGGCATTCTACTTGAGTTTGGCCTTGGACTATTCGTTATGGGGACTAACCGCCCTTGGGTTTCACCTAACCAATGTCCTCATACATGTCTTTAATACGGCGCTACTTTTTTTGTTTCTAAGGAAGTTCACAGATGTAAAATCGGCGGTCCTGGGCAGCCTTCTATTTGGCCTGCATCCTATTCAGGCTCATACGGTTAGCGTTATCTCTACGAGGGGGGATCTCCTTGCGGTTTTCTTTTCACTGCTCGCGCTTCATGCTTTTTTTGGGAAAAATGTCCTTCTTTTGGCTCTCTCATTGGCGCTGGCGCTCCTATCCAAGGAAACGGCCATGGTCCTTCCCGCGGTTTTTCTGGCTGCCTGTTTCATTGTGCGCCGAAAAGCCGATTGGCGTTTGATTGGTCTAAGCTTTATCATTCCAGCGATCTACGGAGCGGTTCGGCTGTCTCTCGGCTTCTCCTTCTCCCTTCCGCCGAGCGTATTTTCTTACCCTGCGGACATGCCGTCCAGGATGCTTCTTGTGTTTAAGGTTGTGGCCCTTTATTTTGCCTCTCTACTCAATCTTTTCCACCTGCCACATCCGGTTTGGACCACTACCTTCCCCACCTCCTTCAGCGATCCCTCAGTGATAGGCGGGCTGGCCATCGTGGTTCTCTTAGCCGTGGCCATTGGGTTGAGCATAAAAAAATACCCTATCGCCGCATTGGGCCTTATGTGGTTTGTAATTTGTTTTCTTCCCATCTCTAATCTCAAGGAGCTCAACCAGCTCATGGCGGAACATTGGCTTTATCTGCCGATGGTTGGTATCAGTATAGCTTTCGCCGCCGGCCTGAGGGCTCTTCAGTCATCTGAAGTCCGCGTCGTCAAAGTGGGTATCGCTACCGCCGTGTCGGTTTATCTTGTCTTTGCGGCACTGGTGACCAGAGAAAAAATAAAAGTATACGAAGACGACCGATCCTTTATGATGGCCGCGGTTCGCGCCAATCCTCAAGTTGCGAGGCTCTATAGTATTTTGGGCAGTACCTTTCTTGCTGGAGGCGATGCCGAGACGGCGAAAGAGCTCTATGCGAGGGCCCTGGAACTAGACCCGGACGATTTTCTGGCAAACTATCGGACGGGGTATTTCTATTATAACTCCGGCGAGCATGAGAAAGCCAAGATGCATTTGGAAAAGGTCATCCGGCCGCACCCGCCGTCGCTGTTCCAGATTCTCGTCGTAGCGCATGCTTGGGAAATGCTAGGAGATCAGCGGAAGGCTCTTTTCTATTACCGCAAGGCCTTTGGCCTGAATCCTTGGTCCGCCTATATCCGGGAGAGAGTGGCGGCTTTGGAGAACCGATGAAAATTAACAAAGTCTCCATAGTGATACCGGTCTATAACGAAAACAGTACCGTCTGACGGATTCAAAATACTTTGGACCATTGTTAAATACCGACTCGTGGATTAGGCAGGTCCCTTAAGGATGTCTTTGCAGGCAGCGCCTGGGTTATGGCCTGTCGGCTCATGCGCGAGAGTGCTTGCCAGGCGGGGGATGCGGTTTCATGGCCTGCTCCGGGGTGTTGACCACGAGAAAAAAAACGAGGAGCAGACTTGGCCAAAGTTGCAAAAAGAGTCGGCTAAGCGAGGTACTTAAACTCCAAAGAAGCTCGTAGGGAATGATGATATAGGCAAAAAAGTAACCTACCAGTAGCGTGCCCAGCGTCATGAGCGCGGCAACGATGTCGGGAGTCTCTTTTTCTTCGCCATTTCTTCCTAGGAGAAAGAGATAAGATGCCAGTAGGAACGTGACGCTAAAAAACCCTTTGCCAAATTGAGCCATTTCCGCTGCAAATACTTTCCCTACCAGCCAATATCTGGACAGATCCGCCAATCTGGCGAGGCTTGTCTCGGAGCCCAGAGATGAGAGCAAATCGTTGGGCGGGGCAAGCTGGGTCTTGTAGTAAAGGATGATTGTCAATACGGGCGCCAGCCCCGTGGCGAACACAAGCATCTGTCTGAGGTAGACTTTCCATTCTCTTACGCAAACCCTTACCATGAGATGGGTGACCATGATGGAGCCCAAGAACAACAACCCCTCGTTCTTTGTCCAAGCCGAGAGTCCAGCAGCCATGCCCGCCAAGAATAGGAAGCGGCGGTTATTTTCTACCAGCTTCTCTTGGAGGCGGAACAAGGCAATCGTGGCCAAGAAAAAGAATGATAGGGGAATATCGGCTAGCTGGGAGGTTCCCTGTTCGATAAAAAGGGGAGTCCCTAATAAGGTCAGTCCGGCCAAGAGTCCTTGACTTTTACCGCGGAGGACCGTCACGGAAGAAGATAGGAGCCCGACGGTTGCCAGGGCAAAGAGCATCGATACCAGGGCCGGAACGACCACCGTCTCCTGGCCGACGTAAACCCAACCTCGGGCGATAAGCGCAGGAACCAGCAAGGGGTAATCCGGATGGGACCAGGACAAGAGGCCGGAAAAGGCGTCCGTCCAGTGATCGCCACCCCGGAATATGAACCGGGCGCGCATGTTCCAAATGGCCCAGGCATCCCATCCTCCATGCGGATTCCTTATGAAGGAAAGCACGAAGGCGATCGCGGCCGCAACGAGGCTGGTGTAAAAACAGCCAGGGAGAATCCAATGGGTCCTCGGATTCGCAATCGGCCCAAGCGGGGGATTCGCAGAGCCCCCTCGAGTTCGTATCACATAAGATAAGATTACCGCTAAGCCGATGAGGAGGGCGGCTTCCACTGCGGCGAAACCGGCTCTTGAGGGATAAAACGCTACGGACCAAAGAAAAAAGATGCAGGATGAAATCCCGAGGCCGAGCCCGAGGGCGAGAAATGACTTGATCAGGAGTTGCGATCTTAGCGGTCCTTGACTCGGCCAGAGAAGAGAGATGAGAAGGAAACCGATGAGAGGCGGGACAAGAAAGGACAGGATTAAGGACATCACGGGGTCTTGTGACGGAACAGCATGACGCCGTTGCCAAAATCCCTGAGCTGCATGAGATTATGGTCTGTAAAGATCTCCGGGTCGACTCGAGACGCGCCAAAATTGCCTATTACAAACTCCCGCTCCGAGGAATAGATAACAATGAGCGGGGCAAGGGCATACTGGGTTAGATAAAACTCCGCAGTCCCGGCATCGAAACGCATATCTTGGGCCTGGCGATGCGAGAGATAGCCTACCACGCCATGGGGCGGCAGGATTTTTTTGAGCCCTTCGAACCGTCTCTCGTATTGACTGATTCTGTCCGAGCGTGGAAAATCTGGATCAAAAGCTGCCTGTAGTAGCCAGTGCAGGTTCGACAGCAAAGCGAATAAGATCAGCAACACTACCCCTGTTTTTGCTGCGAGATGATGGACCCTCACGGCGGCTCCCTACTCTACTCGTGCTTGGCCCCGGCCTTTTCCTCTTTGATGAACTCATGGATCAATCTCGGCACGCCGCCGCAGCTGAAACACTTAGGCGATTGGGGCTTGGTGCCGTCGGGATATCTCATGAACCTAAGGTAGAAAGGTTTCTCGGTGCCCACATAGTCGTCATAGTAAAAAGCGATCTTGCCGCATTCGCTGCATTGAAGGTATTTCGCCATTAAAAGCTCCTTCTCTATTGATCAACTCTCAAAGGTGCCGATAACTTTTTGCTGGCCGTCGTGCTCCTGGTAGGGCTGTTCCCGGTAGAGGCCGAGCGCCTCCATCA
>Ga0209211_10000594_pt1 | contig 73189 bp, 66 predicted proteins | sample RifGroA2_FD_183992 | JGI IMG/M metagenome (GOLD analysis project Ga0209211, IMG submission 183992) | Groundwater microbial communities from Rifle, Colorado, USA - Groundwater A2 (SPAdes) (version 2) | ecosystem: Environmental > Aquatic > Deep subsurface > Groundwater | place: Rifle, Colorado... | reverse complement strand
TCGACCGTAGTACACGGCAGAATTTGATGGTATGGCGAGACTCTCGGGCATTGGTAGCCGAGAGTATTCGGAAACGACTTATTCCTCAGTCGGATAATCTGTTGCAGCGGTCGACACGCATGGATTTCGAGAACTATTTACCTGAGGACATTTTGGTCAAGGTGGATCGCACCAGCATGCTGAACTCGCTGGAAGTCCGTGCACCATTTCTAGACTACCGGATTATTGAATTTGCTTACGGCAAGGTGCCGTCGTATCTGAAGGCTACGCCGACTTCCAGTAAAGTGCTGCTGAAAAAGCTGGCGATGCGTCTTCTGCCTGTGGAATTCGATCATCAACGCAAGCAGGGGTTCTCCATTCCACTCGGGTCATGGTTGCAAGATGGACCGTGGAAGCAATTTTTTCATGAAACGCTTTTGGGATCAAATGATATGCTTTTTAACCGCCAGTGTGTGAACGACTTGCTGGATGGTCAGACCAAAGGCCGGGCTAACAGCGAACGTTTGTTTGCCTTGGTCTTTTTTGAATTATGGCGGCGGGAATATGGTGCTAGCTTATAGATGATCCTTGGTATAGATGCATTCAACATACGTGGTGGTGGGGTATAGTGGGTAAAGAGAATACGATTTTAGTGATGAGCGACTATTATCTGCCTGGTTTCAAATCAGGTGGATCTGCACGTACTATTGCAAATATTATCGATCAACTTGGCAATGAAGTTACTTTTAAAGTGGTCACTAGGGATTGTGACCTTGGTGATTCTGTTCCCTATCAGAACATACTATATAACAAATGGAATCAGGTTGGAAAAGCTCAAGTGTATTATCTTCCTCGTAATAAAATAACGAGTTCGATTATTAAAGAAATAATTGGTATAACACACCATTCTGTTTTATATTTAAATAGTTTCTTCTCTTTATACTTCACCATATATCCATTGTTATTGAGGTTTTTTCGGATACTGTCACAAAAAACACCCATTATTATAGCACCACGTGGGGAACTTGCTACTTCTGCCCTTTCAATAAAGTCTCTTAAAAAGAAGATGTTCATAAAAGCCGTACAAGTCCTCGGACTCTATCGATCCGTTATTTGGCAGGCATCTAGTGTGTACGAGGAAAATGATATACGTAGACTTTTTGGGCAAACGCCAATTGTGAGAGTGGTTCCAGATATGCCTCCTCAAGTGAATGTCTCGAATTTAAACACTCCACGTAAAGAAAAAATTCCCGGGAATTTAAGTATAATTTTTTTATCACGGATAGCGCGTGTCAAGAATCTGGATGGAGCCCTTTCAATTCTCAGTTCTATAAAAGGAAATATTTCTTTTAATATATACGGCCCCATAGAAGATTCTGCATATTGGAAGGAATGTAATAAAATTATATTAAAGATGCCTTCCAATATTAAAGTATATTACCATGGGGAAATTTCGCATGATAAGGTGTACGATACTTTAAGACTGCATGATTTATTTTTTTCTCCTACCAATGGCGAAAATTTTGGTAATGCTATTCTGGAGGCATTGCTTGCTGGGTGCCCGGTTGTAATTAGTAATCGCACTCCATGGAGAGAATTGCACAAAAAGGGAATAGGGTGGGACATCCCTCTGGAAAGTCCGGAATTCTTTGGTCGGATTATACAGGAAATGATCAATATGGATAGGGTGGCTTTTGATGAACTATCGGGGAATGCTTTTCGATTTGCCCTGCAGTTTATTCAAGATACGGAGTTACTTGAAATCAATAGGCAATTATTTGCAAGGAATCTGAAGGGTCAGTATGAGCCATCACCAGTGAAGCATGATACAGTTAATCGGGAGGAAATATTCTAATGGATTATACAACTCAGACTTTAGGGATTAAGATTAAAAAGGTATTAAGATACATGAGATTATTTGGGGTGAATCGTACCCTCATAAAAATATACGGACAATATCACATGAAGAAAAAATACGAATGCCTTCCTGCTCTAAAAATACCGCGCAGTGGTCGAAATGTCGGTATAATTGGATGTGGAAATTTTGCTTTTACCAATATTGCTTATTATTTAAATAAAAACTACGGCAAAGTAATTCATGCAGCTGCGGATATAAATATTCATGCAGCAGCGTCTCTTTATGAAAAATATGATTTAAATTACTACACCGATGATGCCAATAAGCTTATTAACGACCCTGCAATTGATTTATTATATATTGCTTCCAATCATGCTTCACATGCAGAGTACGCCATTAAGGCGTTAAATGTTGGCAAGAGTGTTCATATTGAAAAACCTCATGTTGTAAGTGAGGACCAATTAATACGACTGTGTCAAGCAATGGCAGTTTCATCGGGGCGAGTTAATATTGGGTTCAATCGTACCAGAAGCAGGTTTGGCCGGGAGATCAGAAAGGCATTGGGTTCCCAAACTGGTACGGGGATGTACAATTGGTTTGTTGCAGGACATGAGATACCTTCGGATCACTGGTATTATGCTAAGGAGGAAGGAGGACGTGTTTTAGGTAACTTATGCCACTGGACAGATTTTATTTATAGCTTAGTTGATTCAAGAAGCCGATACCCATTAACTATCACGCCAGTCCGAGCGGTTAAGCCAGACTGCGGGATAGCAGTCAATTATAAGTTTGGCGACGGCTCAATTGCTGTAATCACGTTCTCTGCTGGCCCTACATTTGAGGGCGTGAGAGAGCGTTTATCTGCTCAACGCGGTAATATTTTGATCTCAATGGATAATTTTAAGACTTTAATAATTGAAGAAATGGACAAAAAGATTAAACTTTCCAATTTCTTTAATGATCACGGACATGAGCATAATATTATGGCTGGTTATTCTCTGCTTTCCTCTAATCAGGGTTACTCAGCCGAATATGTTTGGGAGACAGCGCAACTTTTTCTTAGAACTAAAGAAGCACTGGAGGAAAATATGGTAACAGTGCTCAGTGGCTATGATAGCCTTATTACTTCAAAACCTTACTAATAATGAAACAACTCATTCAATCCTATAAAACTGGCGAACTCGGTCTTTTTGAAGTCCCTCCCCCCGTATGCGGTAATACTGGCGTATTGATAAATACGATAGTTTCACTCGTTTCGGCTGGAACAGAGAAGATGATTGTTGATATCGCCAAAAAATCTCTTTTCGGCAAAGCAAGGGCTCGCCCTGATCTTGTAAAGCAGGTAATCAATAAGATGAAACAGGAAGGGATAAAGAATACCCTTGAGAAGGTGTTTAACAAGCTCGATACACCTATTCCTCTTGGTTATTCATGTGCGGGTACCGTGGTGAAAGTCGGTGAGAGCATTTCAGGCATATCACTTGGCGATAGGATTGCCTGCGGCGGGGCCGGATATGCAAGCCATAGCGAGATTAATTATATCCCTAAAAATCTATTTGTAAAAATACCGGATAGTGTTGACGATCTTGATGCCTCCTTTGTCACGGTAGGGGCAATAGCGCTGCAAGGCGTTCGGCAGGCTGAGCCAACCATGGGAGAAAAGATTGCTGTCATCGGCTTGGGACTAATAGGACAGTTGACAGTGCAATTGCTCAAGGCCAACGGCTGTAAAGTCATGGGCTCTGATATTGATCCCAACAAGCTATTATTGGCAAAAAGCCTCGGGGCTGATATGGTCTGCACGCCCGACCAATTTATAGAGGCGGCGGCTGAGTTCAGCAATGGCTATGGATTGGACAAAGTAATAATAACTGCTTCAACATCAAGTAATCAGCCTGTAATCGATGCTGGTGAGACTGCTCGCCATCGGGCAAAGGTGGTGGTGGTGGGCATGGTGGGCATGGATGTGCCTCGCAATCAGTATTACAAAAAAGAACTCGATCTTCGCCTTTCGATGGCGTATGGTCCTGGGAGATATGACCCTGATTATGAGGAGAAGGGTATCGATTATCCTTTTGCCTATGTTCGTTGGACCGAACAGAGGAACTTTGAGGCGTTTCTCGGGCTTGTTGCGGAAGGCAAAGTTACTCCCAAGTCGCTTATAACTCACCAATTCAATTTTAATGATGCGCTAAAAGCATATGATTTGATCGAAGGTAAGTCGAATGAGAAATATCTGGGAATCATTCTGACGTATCCTGGGGAAACACGCGTCTCAAGAAAATGCATTCAAATTTCTGATAAAACCATACGATCAGACAACATGAGAATAGGATTATTGGGTGCCGGCAATTTTACTAAAGCTGTCATATTGCCGCATTTGAAGAAGTTGGGAGGAGTTGAGCTTGTTGGGGTATGTACTGCTACTGGCATCAGCGCCCATTCTACAGGAAAGAAATATGACTTCAAGTATATAACGACAGATGCAGATGAATTGATAAAAAACAATGATATTAATGTGGTGTTTATTACTACAAGGCACAACACGCACGCGGAGTACGTTATAAAGGCTTTAAAGGCAGGAAAACATGTTTTCACTGAGAAGCCTCTCTGTATCGGAGAGTCGGAATTAAGCGAGATCAGAGATGTATACTTTTCACTAAGAACTCAACACTTACCCCTGCCATTGCTGATGGTAGGTTTTAACAGGAGGTTTTCCCCTCTGGTTGCCAGGATGAAAGAGGTGGTCCGAGATGCACCGATGTCGATCACATATCGTGTAAACGCCGGTATTATACCGAAAGATTCATGGATACAGGACGGGGGAATCGGCGGAGGCCGAATCGTCGGGGAGGTATGCCATTTTATCGATACCTGCTCTTTTCTGACCGGTTCGGAACCTCTGTCTGTTTTTGCCTCCTGTATCCGCAAGATGGATACTTCAGTTCCTGATGAAGACAATGTCAGCATTGTTCTTACGTTTGCTAATGGTTCGACGGCAACCATCCAGTATTTTGCCTATGGCAATCGGCAAATGCCCAAGGAGTTCATTGAACTTTTTGCCGGTAATACTGCCATGCAGATGACCGACTTTCGCGAACTGGTTATCTTCAGTGGGAACTGTAAGGAGAAAGTGAAAAGATTTAATCAAGATAAGGGTTTTAAGACAGAATTCTCCTCTTTCCGAGAGGGCATAAATAGCGGTACCCCTCCCATATCGTTCGAGTCTCTCTATACCACGACGAAGGCGACTTTTGCCATCTTGGAATCTCTCCGCACTGGTGCGGAGGTGCTGATTTGAGCGCAGCTGTTATTTTTAATGCAGGTTCGTGCTGTATTGACATTATCGCGGGCGCTCGCCCAAATTTCATGAAGATCTCCTCTATTATTAGGGCGCTTCAACTACATCAACAGCAGAGTGGTCGTCTGTCATATCGACTGGTCCATACCGGCCAGCACTATGATGCCCGTATGTCGGGAGATTTCTTTGTGCAGTTGGGCATCCCCGATCCTGATGTGAACCTAGAGGTAGGCTCCGGCACACAGGCGGAGCAGGCAGCGGCCATTATGGTGCGCTACGAAAAGCTCTTGCTTGAACAACGCAGCAATCTTTGCTTAGTGGTGGGGGATGTTACCTCGACAATGGCATGTTCCATCGCAGCCCAAAAGCTATGTATTCCGGTAGCGCATGTAGAGGCTGGTATTCGATCGGGTGATTGGACCATGCCTGAAGAGATTAACCGTATGGTAACCGATGCCATTACTAATTACTTTTTCACTACCAGTGAATCAGCCAACCGGAATCTACGCCGTGCGGGTGTGCCGGAGGAAAGTATCTTTTTTGTTGGCAACACGATGATCGATACCTTACTGGCTAACATGGAGCGATTGAAGCCTCCAGCGTTCTGGGACGAATTTGGGTTGGAAAACGGCAGATACTTTGTGTTGACCTTGCATCGTCCGGCGAATGTGGACGTAGAGGTGCAGTTAATCGCTTTATTGGAGGCGATTGGGAAAGGTAGTCGTGGGTTGCCTGTGGTGTTTCCGTGCCATCCGCGCACTGCAAAGACATTGAACCCCATAAAGAAGCTTCCGGAAAATCTGCGTTTAGTCGATCCCCAGCCATATCTGGAGTTCAACTATCTGGTGAAGCATGCGAAGGCGGTGATTACCGATTCAGGAGGAATCACGGAAGAAACGACGGTTATGGGCGTTCCCTGCATGACACTGCGCGATACAACGGAGCGGCCCGAGACTGTGACTATCGGCACCAATGAACTGCTGGGAATTGATCCTAAGAGTATTCGTCCCGCAATGGACCGGCTCTTTGCTGGAGCTTGGAAGACCGGCGCCATCCCTGAGAAATGGGACGGCAAGACCGGCGAAAGGATTGTCGAAGTTCTGGATCGATTGCTGTGCGGAGTCCGATGACGGTTTCAAATGTCTTGAGATGGTTTCATACCATACGGCATCTTCGCCCTGTTCAGATATACGGACGTTTGTGGTTTAGATTACATCATCCCTTGATTGATCTCTCCCCCGCGCCTCCAGCACGTATTCTCAATGCAAAAGCAGTGCTGACTGGATGGCGAGGATCCTCTCTTCTGTTCCCTATGGTTTTTCGATTTTTAAATGAAGAACATGAGCTTGCAGGTGTTGATGATTGGGACAATCCATCAGTCGGCAAGCTCTGGCGCTATAATCTTCATTATTTTGATGACTTGACGGCGGAGGGGGCGGAAACTCGCACTAAGTGTCATCATGAATTAATGCTACGATGGGTTGATGAAAATCCGCCTGGTCACGGTATGGGTTGGGAGCCTTACCCGACTTCCCTGCGAATGGTGAATTGGATCAGGTGGTCCTTGGCCGGGGGTATCCTTTCGCCTGAATGCATGCAGAGTCTTGCTGTGCAAGCGCGCTGGCTGTCAGAAAAGCTGGAACACCATCTTCTCGGCAACCATCTTTGGGCCAATGCAAAAGCGCTGGTGTTCGCAGGCATGTTCTTTGATGGATCAGAAGCTGTTAGATGGTTAACCGTGGGTCTGAAGTTGCTGCGTCGCGAGTTGCAGGAGCAGGTGCTGGAGGACGGGGGGCATTTTGAGCGCAGCCCGATGTATCATGCTATCGTGCTGTCTGACTTGTTGGACTTAGTGGAATTGTCTGTAATCTATCCTGATGCACTTCCGATGAATGATGTGTCTGCTTGGCGTGAGATCATACCGCGCATGCTGTATTGGCTGGCGGTAATGACCAATCCTGACGGTAAGATTGCACTATTTAATGACGCTGCATTCGGCATTGCGCCACGGCTTAGGGACTTGGAAGACGGCGCTAAAGCGTTGGGGATTGTTTTTGACAATTACCTGGAAGGTCCTATGCATAATTTACCAGAGACTGGTTATGTTCGATTGCAAAAAGGGCCTGCAGTTGTGATCGCCGACCTCGGCGAAATCGGTCCGGATTATATGCCCGGTCATGCTCACGCTGATACATTAAGCTTTGAAATGTCATTGTATGGACAGCGGGTGATTGTGGATACCGGCACTTCGCGCTATGACGTATCCGACGAGCGCATGATGCAGCGGGGAACCAGTGCGCACAATACAGTGCAGGTGGATGAAGAGGATTCGTCAGAGGTATGGAGCAGTTTCCGCGTTGCGCGACGTGCCCGGCCTTTTGACCTGACGGTCCGGCAGGACCATAACTTATTGATAATTGACGCTTCCCATGATGGGTATAAACGCTTAAACGGTAGCCCTGTACATCGAAGACACTGGAGTCTTAGTGACAGAAGTCTCCTGATACAGGACATCATTGATGGGAGCTTTACAAATGCAGTGTCGCGCTTTCATTTTCATCCTGATCTGATGGTGGTAGCTGAGGACAATTGTGAAGCTGGTACATTACGGCTTTTACACGGAGAAAAAATTATATGGCATGCTAAGGGGGGGGGCAAGAGTTTGGTGACAAGTACATATCATCCTGAATTTGGCCTGTCCATTCCCAATCGCTGCCTGAATGTAGAGTTTGAAGGGAACATCTGTGAAGTAAAATTTACATGGTAATGAAGTGTGTGTTCTGTTTTTGATAGGTAGGGCACGAAAATTTATTATGGAATTCCTTGTCATATGCGTTATTTTAAAAAAGTAATGCGTTCAAGTTGTTTTCTGGCAAGAGGATAGAATATTTATTTGCCAAATGAGAATACTCGTTATTTCATTTTATTTTGAGCCTGATTTGTGCGCTGGCTCTTTCAGGACATCATCATTTGTTAAGGCTCTGAGGAACGCTATCACTGCCGAGGATACAGTTGATGTTATTACTACCCTGCCCAACCGCTATGGTTCCTATCGCGTGGAAACCTCGGAACTAGAAATAGACTCGAACATAACAATCAGGAGAATCAGAGTTCCTTTTCATAAAAGCGGTTTTTATGATCAGGCAAAATCTTTTTTTGTATATTTTTTTAATTCATTGCGATTTGTTAGGAGTAGGGAGTATGATGTTGTTTTTGCAACATCAAGTCGTCTGTTTAGTGCTTTTCTCGGAGCGGTGATTTCGAAATGTAAGCGTAAGCCGCTGTATCTTGATATAAGGGACATATTCACTGATACGCTGCAATCAATTCTGGGGAAAACAAAACTTAAATACATTATCCCGGTTTTTCTTCTTGTCGAGAAGTTTGTAATGGAAAGCGCAGGTAAGATTAATCTAGTCTCAAAAGGTTTTGATGGTTACTTTTTGAAGAAGTATAAGAAGAATTACTCTTATTTTACCAATGGGATAGATGATGAATTTATAGAAGACAGTTTAATTGCGGTTGCCGTTGCTCCTATAGCCACTGGGAAAATTATATTTACATATACGGGCAATATAGGAGAGGGGCAGGGCCTTGAGAAGATAGTCCCTTACATTGCTGCGAGATATAAAAATATTGAATTTATTATTATAGGTGATGGAGGTCGAAAAGGTACTTTAGAAAAAAGTATAACTCATTTGCATAATGTAAAGATCATAGCACCGATAAATAGAAAAGATTTAATAGCTTTTTACAAAAAAAGTGATATTCTTTTCTTGCATTTAAATAGTTATGAGGCCTTTAAAAAAGTGCTTCCCTCAAAGATTTTTGAGTATGCAGCTATGTATAAGCCGATTATCGCGGGAGTCGATGGATATTCAAAGGAATTTTTAGAGGAGAATCTTCCTGATAGTCTAATCTTCCGGCCATGTGATATTGACGATTTTTGCATGAAATATGAGAACTATTCTGGCATCGTAGATGTGAAAAGCAGGAAAAGGTTCATTGCTAAATTTTCACGGCAGAATATTATGAATGAAATGGCAGGAGACTTTCTGGACTTTTCCCGTAAAACCGTGAAGGCAGTGCCTAAAAAGACGCAATGAGAGTTTTGGTCACAGGAGCTAACGGCTTTGTGGGAAGCTCACTATGTAAGACATTATCTGGGAGGGGATATTTTGTAAGGGCAGCAGTAAGATCTATGGAGAAGTCTTTCTCTCCCGCTGATGCTATGGAATGTATTCAGGTCGGTGAAATTGGTCCCAACACTGATTGGGCTGTTGCGCTGCGCGGCATTGATGTTGTTGCTCACCTCGCCTCACGAGTGCATATAATGCGAGATGCCTCCACCAATCCGTCTGATGACTACCGGAGAGTCAATATTGAGGGGACAAGGACGCTTGCAGAAGCTGCAGTGAAAGCGGGGGTGAGTCGTTGTATTTTTTTAAGTACTATAAAAGTAAGCGGAGAACAAACAACTGATCGGGCCTTTGTTGAAACTGATATATCTCCTAAGATGGATCCTTATTCCATATCAAAAAATGAGGCTGAGTTAGCATTAAATAGTATTGCTGATAAATTAGGCTTGGAAGTTGTTATTATACGCCCACCGCTTGTTTACGGACCGGGGGTGAAAGCTAATTTTTTGCGATTGATTGATATGGTAAACAAGAATATTCCGTTGCCACTGTCCTTAGTGAGGAATAAACGAAGCATGATTTATGTTGGCAATCTTACTGACGCAATCATAAAGTGCATTGAACACAAAAGTGCAGCTAATAAAACTTTTTTAATTAGTGATGGACAGGATATTTCTACTTCTGAATTAATAAAGATGATAGCAAAGGCAATGGGTAAAAAGCCAAGTCTATTACCGTTACCACCCTCCTTAATAAAGGCCCTTGGTAAACTTGCAGGGAAAAGCTTGGAAGTGGATCGCCTGGTCGGTTCTCTGCGTGTTGACAGCACCAAAATCAGAAAAATGCTTGGATGGAAGCCGCCTTTTACTATAGAAGAAGGGATATCTGAAACAGTTAGATGGTATATGGACATGAATAAAGACGCAACAAAAAGAGGTTAATATGGATTCTGTATTGAAATTAATAGGCAGAGATGCTGAGTTATTTGATGAAGACATTAAGTTGCATGATAAGAAAATTCGTGAACTTGTTAAGGGTAGCCATTTTCTTGTGATCGGAGGCGCTGGGTCGATTGGTCAGGCGGTTGTCAAAGAAATATTCAAGAGAGACCCCAAAGTTCTTCATGTTGTTGATATCAGTGAAAATAATTTGGTTGAGCTTGTTCGTGATATTCGGAGCTCGGTGGGCTATATTAAGGGGGATTTTCAGACCCTCCCTCTCGATTGCGGTTCGGTAGAGTATGAGGCCTTTATTGGTAGTCAAAGGCCTTATGATTATGTCCTCAACCTCTCAGCTTTGAAGCATGTTCGAAGTGAGAAAGACCCATATACTCTTATGCGTCTTATTGATGTCAATATATTTAATACGGATAAGCTTGCTGGCCAGGTAGCTCAAGGAAATAGTAAAAAGTATTTTTGTGTTTCAACGGATAAGGCGACAAACCCGGTGAATATGATGGGAGCTTCTAAAAGAATAATGGAAATGTTTTTGATGCGGCGAAGTCTTGAAGTTCCTGTTTCAACGGCAAGGTTTGCCAATGTGGCTTTCTCCGATGGGAGCCTTTTGCATGGGTTTAACCAACGCATTCAAAAGAAACAGCCTATAGCGGCTCCTCGTGATATAAAGCGTTATTTTGTTACGCCAAAGGAATCAGGTGAACTTTGTCTTATGTCTTGCTTGATGGGTGAAAACAGAGATATTTATTTTCCTAAATTAAACGATAAGCTCCATTTAATTACATTTGCCGAAATTGCTGTGAAATACCTTAATCAGTTGGGTTTCGAGCCTATTATTTGTGATACGGAAGATGAGGCGAGAGCTAAAGTTAAAGACTCTGCCGGTCAGAAAAAATGGCCTTGTTATTTTTTTGATAGCGATACAACTGGAGAAAAAGATTTCGAAGAATTTTATACTGATAAAGAAACACTGGATTTAACCCGCTTTAAGAATATAGGAATTATTAAGAATAACCCACTCTTTGAAAGCGGCAAACTGGACATGTTCATAGAGGCTGTTGGGGCCATGAGACAAAACAGAAGTTGGACGAAGGATGAAATGGTGACGTTATTTCATAAGATGATTCCTGATTTCGGACATAAAGAAACCGGCAAATACCTTGATAACAAGATGTGATATGCAACGTTTCTTCGATATACTTTTCTCGGGTTTTGCGCTTTTGGTCTTGTCACCACTTCTTGTTCCGGTAATGATAGTATTGAAATTAACTGGAGAAGGGTACATTTTTTATGTTCACTCTCGTGTTGGCAGATACGGCAGGATATTCAAACTCCTCAAATTTGCAACAATGTTAAAAAATAGTCCCAATTTAGGGACAGGCGATATTACTGTAAAAAACGATACAAGGGTTTTGCCTTTTGGTAGAGTTTTGAGAAAAACAAAGATCAATGAACTCCCTCAACTAATCAACATTTTTCTTGGTGATATGAGTATAGTTGGACCGAGGCCTCTTACCCCAAAGAACTTTTCCAGCTATTTTGAAGGTGTTCAAGCCGCCATAGCTACACAAAGACCAGGTCTTACCGGTATCGGTTCTATTGTATTCCGGGATGAAGAGCGCTTGCTTGAACATGCTGATAATAAAATTGTCTTTTATAATTCGGTAATTTCTCCATATAAAGGGCAGTTGGAATTATGGTACATTAAAAATAAATCTTTGGTTAACTACTTTCTGATTATATTCGCAACAGCGTGGGTTGTGCTCTTTCCGAAAAGCCAGATTATCTGGCGGCTTTTCAAAGACTTACCAAAGCCACCTGAAAATCTAAATATGAAATGATGAATGATAAGGGAGACGATAAATGACAAAGAAGGCATTAATCACTGGTATTACCGGCCAGGACGGAGCCTATCTGGCGGAACTATTACTGAAGAAAGGCTATGAAGTCCACGGAATCAAGCGCAGGAGCTCCCTTTTCAATACCGACAGAATCGATCACCTGTATCAGGATCCACACGAAGAAAATGTAAGCTTAACATTACACCACGGAGATCTTACCGATAGCACTAATCTGATTCGCATTATCCAGGAAGTCCAGCCTGATGAAATATATAATCTTGCAGCTATGAGTCATGTGCATGTGAGTTTTGACACACCGGAGTATACTGCCAATGCTGATGGGCTCGGTACTCTCAGACTGCTGGAGGCTCTTAGAATTCTGGGGCTGGAAAAGAAGACGAGAATCTACCAGGCCTCTACAAGTGAGCTTTATGGATTGGTACAGACCGTACCACAGAATGAGAAGACACCTTTTTATCCAAGGAGCCCCTATGCCGTTGCCAAGCTTTATGCATACTGGATAACAGTCAATTACAGGGAAGCATACGGGATGTTTGCCTGCAATGGAATTCTCTTCAATCATGAAAGTCCAATACGGGGCGAAACTTTTGTTACAAGAAAAATTACCCGTGCAGCAGCAAAGATTGCTTTGGGACTTCAAGACAAGCTTTTCCTTGGTAACCTTTCATCACAACGCGATTGGGGACATGCAAAAGATTATGTTGAGGCCATGTGGCTTGTTCTTCAGCAAGAGGCTCCTGATGATTATGTTATCGCTACGGGAGTTACTACGGAAGTTCGAGAGTTTGTGAGAATGGCCTTCAGGGAGTTAGGTATCGAGATAGAGTTTGTTGGCGAGGGAGCCGATGAAAAGGGTATTGTAAAAGCTTGCCGTAACCCTGAGTTTCAAATTGAAATAGGCAAGGAAGTTATAGCTGTCGATGCAAGATACTTCAGACCTACTGAGGTCGACCAACTTCTTGGAGATCCTACCAAGGCTAAGACAAAACTTGGATGGCAACCCCACTATGATCTGCCTATGCTTGTGAAAGATATGGTAGCAAGCGATATTGCTCTTATGAAACGGGACAAATATTTGAAAGATGGTGGCCACAAGATATTCAGGTATTTTGAATAGAGAAAGACAGTGATAAGTGATACGTGATAGGCAAAGAAAGTATGATAGGTGATAGGGAAAAAAGAGTGGAGAAGAAAACGCATAAGGATTTGGATGTTTGGAAGAAGAGTCTTGATCTGGCTGAAATGATATATAACATTACGAAGGAGTTTCCGCAGGAAGAAAAGTTTCTGCTGGTTGACCAGTTGAGGAGAGCTGCGGTAAGGGCAAGAGGATAATGACTTATCACATATCACATATTACTGATCACGATAAATTTTTGCCTTCGGCAAAAATTTATGTCGCTGGTCATAGAGGGTTAGTCGGTTCAGCCATTGTTCGCAGATTGCAAAAAGAAGGTTATTCTAACATCATAGGCAAGACTTCAAAAGAGCTTGATCTGCGCAGACAGAGTGATGTTGAGTTGTTTTTTGAAAAGGAGCGGCCTGAATATGTTTTTTTGGCAGCTGCAAGGGTAGGCGGTATAAATGCTAATAATACATACCGCGCCGATTTTATTTATGAGAACCTGGAAATTCAGAACAATGTTATATTTTCTGCTTATAAATATGGTGTGAAAAAGCTCATTTTTTTGGGTAGTGTTTGCATATATCCCAAGCATGCTCCAATTCCTGTTAAGGAAGAGTACCTTCTAACAGGGCCGCTGGAACCAACCAATGAACCATACGCCCTTGCGAAGATAGCAGGGATTAAGCTCTGCGAGGCTATGCATGATCAATATGGGTTTAATGCTATTTCATGTATGCCAGCAAATCTTTATGGACCTTTTGACAACTTCGATCTTCAAAATTCACATGTAATCCCGGCGTTGATTCGCAAGTTTCATGAGGCAAAAGAATCCGGAGCAAAATCTGTTGTCCTATGGGGGACAGGTAATGCAAAACGGGAATTCCTTCATGCTGATGACGCAGCGGATGCAATTGTATATTTGATGAAGAACTACAATGAGCGAGACCTGATCAATATTGGTACAGGTGAGGATATTTCTATAAAGGACCTCGCCTTATTGATAAAGGAAATTGTTTCCTATAATGGAACGATTGAATGGGATTCCTCAAAACCTGATGGCACTCCCCGCCGCCCTCTGGATGTCACCAGGATACATTCCATCGGTTGGCATCATTCCATCGGTTTTCGTGAAGGCATAACCAGAACGTATGAATGGTTTAAAGAACACTATAAAGTAGACGCAAAATTGTAGAGTATTTTCTTGCCTGACCTCCCACCCTTCCTAATCCTTCCAATTCTAATCTACTATTCCATTTATAACTCTTTCTTTTAGGTAGTATATTGCATTTTGGTCTTGACTTTTCTGTATTTTTATGCAAAATAGTCTGTATGAAGCGTGGACTTGAGGGCAGGATAAAAACCGACCTTGATCAGAAACTGGTGCTTATGAGCGGCCCCCGTCAGGTGGGCAAGACTACATTGTCCAAAGCGCTTTACCCCGGCAATTCTGAATATTTCAATATGGACAATGTGGAACATCGCCTCCTTATCCAGAAACAGGCATGGCGCCGTGATTGCGATCTTGTCATTTTTGATGAACTCCATAAGGTGAGAAAATGGAAGAGCTGGATCAAGGGAATTTATGATACCGAAGGCGTGAGGCCGCGTCTTATGATAACCGGATCTGCTCGTCTTGATATCTACCGGAAGGGGGGCGATTCATTGGCAGGCAGGTTTTATTCTTACCGGTTGCATCCTTTTTCTGTGGCGGAGGTCAAGGAAGAATATACGGCTGATACGGCGCTTGAACATATCATGAAGGTTGGAGGCTTCCCCGAGCCTTTTCTAAAGGGGAGCGCTGACTACGCTAAACGCTGGCGCCGCTCCCATATAGATCGTATTCTGCGCGAAGATTTATTGGATGTCGCCTCTGTCCGGAACCTTAGAAGCATCGAGACGCTGGTGGAACTGCTTCGCAATTCTGTCGGTAGCACGATCTCCTATGAATCGCTGAGCCGGGACCTGCAGGTTTCTCCTCATACGGTGAAACAGTGGATAGGCATGCTGGAAAGCCTTTATATTCTCTTTGTAGTTACGCCGTTTCACCGCAACATCAGCAGGAGCCTGATCAAACAGCCGAAGGTCTATTTTTATGATACAGGTTTCGTTAGGGAAGACGAAGGGGCGCGGTTTGAGAATGCTGTCGCCTGTGCCCTTCTGAAAAGGCTTCATTTTCTTGAGGACGCGGCAGGAGAGAGATGCGCGCTTCATTATGTGAGGGACAAGGAAAAAAGGGAGGTGGATTTCCTGACTGTGCGCGACGGATCTCCGGAGTGGCTTGTTGAGACCAAGGTGTCGGATATCGAGATCAGTTCTTTAAAACATTTTTATGGCTATTTTTCAAAAAAACTAAAACCGGTACTTCTTATCAAGGATTTGAAGAGGGAACTATTCCTCGACGGCGTTCATGTTAAAAGGGCCGGCGACTGGCTTCAGAATCTTGATGCTTGACAGGTTTAATAATAAATATTAAAATAGTCCATGTATCAGCACAGACTAATCGAGAGCATAATTGATAAGGCAAGGAAGACGTTTCCGGTTATTGTAATTACAGGTCCCCGCCAGTCCGGTAAGAGCACACTTTTGAAAAATATTGTGCTTGAACCGAAAGCTACATATATATCGCTTGAAAATCCCAATTATCGTTCACTCATAATGGAAGATCCTATCTCTTTTCTGAAAAAGCAGACAAAGCCGGTAATACTCGACGAGGTCCAGCATCTTCCTGAAATAACTACATATGTGAAAATTCTGGTTGACGAGGAGAGAATTCCGGGGGCATGGTTTATTACAGGCTCGCAGCAATTCTCAGTTATGAAGAATGTTTCGGAATCGCTTGCCGGCAGAGCTGCCATACTGACTCTCCCACCTTTTCAATTGAGGGAACGAAAAGATATCGCAGATATTGAGGATTTCCTATTTTCAAGTAGCTATCCCGAATTGTCTGTAAATAAAGCGGTAGAAACCGATATCTGGTATTCAAGCTATTTACAAACGTACCTCGAGAGGGACCTTAGAATGCTTCTCAACGTAGCCGATTTAAGGGACTTTGAGAGGTTCCTTCGTTTTATAGCTGCACGGACAGGACAATGCCTGAACCTGTCGGAATGTTCTAAAGAATTAGGCATTAGCGTCCCTACTGTTAAAAGATGGATTTCAGCCCTTGAAGCAAGTTATATGATTTTTTTACTTCCACCTTTTTTTAATAACATGGGGAAAAGGATTATCAAAGCGCCCAAGATTTATTTCTATGACATTGGACTATTAAATTATCTGCTGAGAATTCCGGATGCGAAGTATATTCTGAATTCCCCTTCAGCAGGGGCTTTTTTTGAAACTGCCGTTATATCCGAGATCATAAAACGAAAATTTGCTGAGGGAGTCAAACCGGAGCTTTATTACTGGCGGTCTCAAAGTGGAATTGAGGTTGATTTGATTATGCCGGAGAAAGGCGGATTTGTGCCATATGAGATTAAATTGTCATCGACCATCAAACCACAATTTTATAAAAATATTCAATACTGGCTTGAACTTACCAAGTCTAAAAAGGGCGGAGGGATCATTTCAAACTGCTCAATAGATGTCCCAATGCCCGGGAATATTCAAAACATTTACTGGAAGGATCTCTAATGCATCAAATTTTTCTACAAACTATATTGCCATTTTTTGTATCTCTTCTTATCCAATTCATTGTCATAAAAACTTTCAAAAATAAAGAATTCTGCATTGATTGCGAAGAGGCAGATAAGCCGCAACGGTTTCATTTTGTTCCGACTCCGAGGGCAGGCGGGTTGGGAATATTTATAGCATTCACCGTCGGGGTTTTTATTTATTCTTTTAACTCATCACCCATCACTCATAACTTATCATTGATTTTATCCTCTTTCCCCGCCTTTTTTGCGGGGTTTTATGAGGATATGAAAACAAATATCAATCCAAGGTTAAGGCTGTTTATTATATCTATCGGTGCTGTTACTGCAATAGTTTTAGTAAATAGCATTATTTATGATACGGGTTTGTTTGGTCTTCCTATATGGCTTGCAATTCCCTTCACAATATTTGCAATTGTGGGTGTTTCCAATTCTATTAACATAATTGATGGATTTAATGGTCTTGCTTCAGGTGTATCAATGATAGCTCTTTTATCGTTTGCTTTTGTGTCATATATTTGTGGTGATTATTTTATCTTAACCTTAACCTTAACCTTAACCTTTTCTATTCTTGGTTTCTTTCTATTGAATTTTCCAGGAGGGAAAATTTTTCTCGGTGACGGTGGGGCTTATTTTATTGGATTTATGCTCGCTGAGATGTCAATTTTACTTGTAAACAGGAACCCGGAAATTTCACCCTGGTTCCCTGTGGCTGTTCTTGCATATCCGATATTCGAAACATTTTTTTCGATTTACAGGCGAAAGTTCACCCGGGGGCTTCCGGCTTTTTCAGCGGATGCCATCCATCTGCATACCCTTATTTTCAGACGCATTACCAGAAGCAATCCAAAAACATCTGTATACGTATGGGTCCTTGTCGTTTCTCTTAATCTAATGGCATTTCCTTTCCGTTCAAATACTCCGATCCTAATTCTTATCTGCATCCTTTTCTCATCGTGCTATATGTTCATTTACAGAAGAATCGTGCGATTTAAAATTAACGGCTAAGTATACTCGGCCTTCCTTTACCCTACCTTTTTCTCCCCGATAAATCAAAACCCCATTGACCTTTTAATATAGCCTATGTCATATTTATGACATGGGGCACATCAATATTCCGCAGATTATAGGCACTTCCCAGGCGATCAATCGCATCTATGAACTTATTTCCAAGGTTTCTAATTCTAATAGTACAATACTTATTTTAGGAGAAAGCGGGACTGGCAAAGAGCTTGTAGCTAAAACAATCCATTATAAAAGTAGCAGGGCTGACAAGCCTTTTATACCTGTAAATTGCGGTGCTATACCAACCGAGCTTTTGGAATCTGAACTTTTTGGGCATGAAAAGGGCGCTTTTACAGGCGCAATTGCTACAAGGATCGGGAGGTTTGAGCTGGCCGACGGAGGCACGATATTACTTGATGAGATAGGTGAAATGCCTGCAATCCTTCAGGTAAAACTCCTGAGAGTGCTTCAGGAGAGGTCTTTTGAAAGAATCGGCGGCGTCAAGACGGTTAATACGGATGTCAGAATAATGGCTGCTACCAACCAGGATCTTGAAGGGGCCGTAAAAGAGGGCAGGTTTCGTGAGGACCTTTTTTACAGGCTTAATGTTATTCCGATAAACATGCCTCCGTTGAGAGAGCGGATCGATGATATACCCCTGCTGTGCAATTATTTTATTGAAAAACATGCGGACAGGTTTGGAAGAAATCCAATAAAAATTACAGACGAGGCATTGAAGATTTTTATAGAGTATAATTGGCCTGGAAATGTCAGGGAAATGGAGAATACAATAGAGAGGCTTCTCGTTTTAAAGGATGATGATCTTGTGTCGCCATATGACCTTTCTGAGAGGATGACAGGTAGAAGGATACCTGAAATACCCGCGATAGAGGATGACATTAATCCTTTCATAGGCGGGATAGATTTGAATGCGGCTGTTGAGGAGTATGAAAAAAGACTTATAATCCATGCGCTTGAACTGAACAATAAAGTTAAAAGTCAGGCTGCAAAGTATCTTAATATTAACCGTACCACCCTTATTGAAAAAATGAAAAGGCTTTGCCTTTAAGTCTCTGGTTAAACCTAACGTCATAAAATAAACATGAAATATATTTCTATTATGCATGCGAGTCAGATAATTGACGCAATTTGGCTGAAACTAAGAGTTAATAATAAGAATTAAGGGTCGAGAGTTAATAGCAATATAATTTAAAGAGTTTTAGCTGTTAATTCTTAACTACAGCTATTTACTTGGCATGTTTCTTTCATGAAAAATAAGGGTTTTATGCATTTAAGAGTTATGTTAAATACAGGAAATAAAATAAACCTTTGCTTTTGCCTTATTTTTTTGGCGCTATGCTGTTTAAATATAACATCAGCTTTCGGTGAAAAGACTGTTCCCTCTTCCCCGTCGCCATCAAAGGATACAACCCCGGCCCGTCCTGGTGATGCTAAAATTGAAGATAAACTTAAAAGCGCCTCTCAATATCTCCAGTCGAAAAACTACATAAAAGCAAGAGAGGCTTACAGAAGCGTATATCTTTCCGCGAAAAAAGGGCTGCTTGCTGAAAAGTCATTATTTGGTATGGGTAAGACGGACTATTATTTGAAGCATTATTATGAGGCCCGAATGAATCTGCAGCGTTTTATATCGCAATATAAAGAATCTGAGCATTCGGACGAGGCTTACCTGCTGCTCGGCAACGCTTCTGTATTCCTGCAGAAATACACGGATGCCCAACAATATTTTGAAAGGGTTGGAGGGGCTTTTAAAGATAGCGCCTATATTGGAGAAGCTTCGTTAGCATTAGAGTCTGGAGATATTGCAAAAGCCGACTCTTTGTTGGGCAAGGTCAACAAAAAATTGTTTGAAAACGATCCGAAGGCGCTTTCTATCAGGGCCTTAATATACAACAAAAAAGGGATGCACAATGAAGCGGTCAGTACTATAAATAAGATCTCTGAACCTGCGCTTAAGGAACAGGATGTCAGAACTGATAAAGCCCGGATATATTTTGACGCCCGAAAAATCCTGGAGGCAGAGAGGATTTGTAAGAACATACTAAGCAGTCCAACCTCAAGTTCCGAGAAATTCAACGCAAAAGGAATATTGTTAAAGATTTATGAAGCTGAAGGCAAGGCGGATGATGTGTTGAAGCTGAGCCTTGAATTGGCAAGCTCTGAAAAAGGTGATGATTTAAAATTAAAGATTGTTTCCCTGTACGATCAAAAAAACGATTATGAAAACGCCTTGCGATATCTTGGTTATGTTAAGGATAAAGATATAAGATCCTCGGGAATTGCAAAGAGGCTTAAGGATATTATTAATTCAAAAGATCCAAAGGCTACGGAATATATTCTGAAATATGCCCAATATATCAGTCCCGAAAATCCTTTTATTGCAGAGGCTTCAAAGTATTTGATAGAGAACGGGAAAAAACGGGAAGGAACAACCCTCCTTAAAAAAACAAAAGGGGTTCAAAGTGGTGAAACCGCCTTGTACCTTTCTGAATTGCTGATAAGCGAAGGAAAACATGCCGATGCAAAAAAACTTCTTGAAGGTATGACCTTTGACATGAGATATATAGCGCGGGCCTCTACGCTTATGACTGAAATAATGGAGAAAGAAGGTAATTATTCGTCAGCAATAGAGTATCTCAGGAAAATACTGAAGCTCTCAAAGGATTCCAGGATATACTCCATGCTGGGTAATTTGTACTGGAAGACAGGAGACAGGACTAATGCCGTAAAATATTATGTTATGGCATCAGATACCGGAGATGGGGCATCTTCAGTGAAGGCAGGCGATTCTTTTTATATAAAGGGCGAAAAAAAGAAGGCAGAGCATTATTACAAAAAAGCCCTTAGCCAGAAAATCAAGGACACAAAAGACCTTCAGTGGGCGAGATACCAGTATGGAAAGTTGACCGGGAACAGGGATTATCTGCAAAAGGCCACGGAAGGTGGCGGCGACATTTCTGCAGCTGCAGCAATTATGCTGGGAGAAAAAAAATAATTATGGCTGATATAGAGCTGTTAAATAAGGCAATAGAGACATTTAATTCCGCATCGTCTACTCTTGTTAAGTATTATAGTTCCCTTGAAGAAAAGGTCAAGCTGCTAACGGAAGAGGTAGACCACAAAAAGCAATTGCTTGACAGTATACTTGACAGTATTGATATAGGTGTTATTTTCTTTGACAGTGACGGTGTTGTCAGGCTTATCAACAATACCGCAGAAAATCTCCTTAATGTAAAAGCAGCGGAGATAATCGGCGGTAACAATATATACGCGGCGATTCAGGACGAAGTGATAGCGCCGGATAACGGCAAGCCTTTTTTTGCGCTTGTATCTCGCCTGGAAGTAAAGGACAAATCCGGGAACATAAGCGGACATGTCCTGATATTCAAAGATATAACGAGGCTCAGGCAGCTTGAGTCTGAAAACGAAAGAAACAGGAGGCTTACCGCGATGGGCGAGTTTGTCCTCAAGATAGCGCATGAGATAAGGAACCCCCTCGGCAGTATAGAGCTGTTTGCGAGCCTTTTGTACAACGATCTCAAAGGCACCGAGCACGGGGATTATGCAAGCAGGATATCAAATTCGGTAGGGTCCCTTGTAAACACCCTTGATAATATGCTCAGGTTTTCAAAAGGGATAATGCCGGGTCTGGAATATTGTTCTTTAAATAACCTGGTTAACGATATATGCTCTGAATTCGGCAAGCTTTTATCAAGCGTAAATATCTATATTGATTTTATTGAGACCGGACAATACAGTCTGCCCATTGACAAGGGGCTTATAAGGCAGGCCTTTGTCAATATACTGCTGAATTCCGTCCAGGCCATGCCTGACGGCGGAAAGATAGAAATAAACATAAGAGAGCTGGATACAAGGATACAAGGGTGCGAGGACCCATTGGGAAAATGTGTTGAGATTTCGATTAAAGACAGCGGCGTTGGTATGGATGAAGAGACAAGCGCAAGGATATTCGAGCCGTTTTTTTCTACGAAGGACAGGGGGACCGGGCTTGGTATGTCAATAACCGCTGGTATAATAAATGCACATAAGGGCAGTATAGATGTAAAGAGCGAAATAGGGAAGGGGACTGAATTTATAATTAAATTGCCATGCAATGGAATTCAGGATGCAGGATGCAGGAATAGGAATGGAGAAGCAAGGTCTTAGCTTGAGGTTAATATGAAATCTGTTTTAATTGTAGACGATGAAGTGGATATGGCGCTGGCATTAAAGGAATCGCTGAAAAGATGCGGGTTTGCGCCGACGGTATGTCATAATCCGGTTGAGGCATTGTCCGGGCTTAATATCAGTGATTTTGCCCTGGTGATAACGGATATGAAGATGCCCAAGATGGATGGCATTGAGTTCCTGAATGAAATCAGAAAAAAAGGCATATTTGTTCCGGTAATCGTTATAACAGGTTTTGGGACTGTTGAGAACGCAGTGGATGCGATGAAGCTGGGCGCGACCGATTATATTATGAAACCATTCTCTTTTGATTCGCTCCGGAGGGTAATAGAAAGGATACTCCCCTCAGAAGACAGTAATATGGTTGTAGAATCTTCTGTTATGAAGAACCTTATGTCTATTATAAGAGAAGTCGCAAAGAGCGATATAACAGTCCTTTTATCAGGAGAGAGTGGCACAGGCAAAGAGGTTGTTGCAAAGAATATACATAAAAACAGTATGAGAGCTGATAAGCCTTTTGTTGCTATCAACTGTGCAGCCATATCTGAAAACCTCCTGGAAGCAGAGCTATTTGGGCATGAAAAGGGCTCATTTACAGGCGCTGTGGACAGAAAGCTGGGGAAATTTGAACTTGCTAATAAAGGGACCCTCCTCCTTGATGAGGTGAGCGAGATGGCTTACCCTCTGCAGGCAAAGCTTCTCAGGGCATTACAGGAAAAAGAGATAGACAGGATTGGAGGGCGTAATCCCATTGCAATTGATGTGAGGATTATAGCCACTACCAACAGGGACCTACTTTCTGAAGTTAAAAAAGGACGGTTCAGGGAAGACCTTTACTATCGCCTGAATGTTTTCCCGATAAAACTGCCTTCGCTCAGGGAAAGGAAGGATGACATAATTCCCCTGACCCATTTTTTCATAAGCAGATTTTCTCAGAAAATGGGCAGGTCCTTTCAGATGTCCGATGAACTTAAGACATATGTTTTAAGGATGAACTGGGGTGGGAATATCAGGGAACTCGAAAATTTTATATATCGCACAGCAGTAATATCCAAATCAGATATTTTATATCCCCCAATAGAGTCGGACAGTGAAGGGGTTGAAACAGGTCAAATTCATGGACTGAGAAGTGCGGAATTTGTTGGCGCGTCGGGCAGAATGAAGGACATGAAAAAGGAATTGATTATAAAGACACTGAAAGAGACAAAGGGTAATAGAACAAGAGCTGCGGAATTATTGGGGATAAATGTCAGGACTATCAGGAATAAAATCAAGGAATATGACATTAAAGATGAGGATTTGAAAGAAATAGTCTAAAAACTGGAATGGAAATTGCAATAAAATTGAGTGAAGCATGATAAATTTGTATTAAGGTAGGGATATATGACAGACAAAACCACTGCGATACTCGAAAAAATGATGGATGTCGCTTCTTTCAGGCAGAAAATACTGGCATCAAATATTGCCAATGTAGAAACTCCCGGGTATAAGGCAAAAGACATATCCTTTCAGAAAGAGCTCAATGCCGCCATTGAAGGTTCCAGCAATAAAAAGCAGGGGTATGAAGTGTTTGAAACTACCCCTACGATGATAAACAGGGACGGCAATACTGTGAATATAGATACGGAAATGGCAAGGGTCGCAGAGAATACATTGTTGCATAACACTTCTGCTCAGTTGTTGGCTATGAATTTTAGAATGATTAAAGATATAATACGAGGAGGGAGATAATACAATATGGAAGACATGTTTATGATGTTAAAGGTAAGCGCAACAGCACTTGAAGCCCAAAAAATAAGGATGAATGTTATAGCATCCAATATTGCCAATGTAAATTCAACAAGGACACCTGAAGGTGGCCCATACAGAAGAAAAGATGTTGTTTTTGAATCATTTATGTTTAAAGAGAATGCTGTTGGCGTTGATATACCTAAAATCGTTGAAGACGAACGGCCTTTTAAAACGGTTTATGATCCATCTCATCCTGATGCAAATAAAGAGGGATACGTCAGTTATCCCAATGTCAATTCAATTGAAGAGATGGTCAATCTTATGACAGCCACAAGGGCTTATGAAGCAAATTTGACGCTTATTAATTCATATAAAGATATGTACATGAGAACTCTGGACATCGCAAAGGTATAATTAACTCATAAAATTTATTCCTTGATGTGGTTATGAGCTATGAATTAAACAGGGAGGTAAAAGTATGAATGAGATTAAAATTACAGGAGATTTGCTTCAGGGCATTTCTCAGCCATCAAAGACAGGCCAGAAAAACGGCGCCTCTTTTGAGGACGCTATTAAATCTGCTATCCAGGAAGTTTCTGATGTCCAGAATAATGCTGAAAAAGCGATAGAGGGTTTTTCAAAGGGCGAAGTCAAGGACATTCATACCGTAGTAATTGCGATGGAAAAGGCGGATGTCTCCCTGCAAACCTTGCTGCAGGTCAGGAGCAAGCTGCTTACGGCGTATGATGAAATAATCAGGATGCAGGTCTAATTTAGCTCATAGCTAATAGTTCATGGCAACAGCAAAACAAACTATGAGCTATCGGCTATCAGCTTAATTCCAAGGGGTGAAAGTTGGCATTTAAGGATTTTGCGGATCAGATCAAACTGTGGCCCTTGCAAAGGAAGATAACCCTCGTTTTAGTTATTCTTCTCAGCTTTGCCGGTATGGGTGGCATAATGATCTGGAGCGAGAGGATTGATTACCAGGTGCTTTACAGCAATCTCGGTCAGGAGGATGCCGGTCAGGTAGTCGGCAAGCTCAAGGAGATTAAAGTCCCATTCAGGGTAGAGGGCAATGTTATTTATGTGCCGAGCAACAAGGTTTATGAACTCAGACTTGAACTCGCTTCTCAGGGAATCCCCCAGGGGGGCGGCGTAGGATTTGAAATATTTGACAAGACCCAGATAGGTGTCACCGAATTTGTCCAGAGGCTGAATTACAGGAGGGCGCTTCAGGGTGAACTTTCAAGGACTATCAAACAGCTATCTGAAGTGGAACAATGCAGGGTTCATGTAGCGATACCTGAACGCACCATATTTACCGAAAAGGAAGAAAGGCCGACTGCTTCAGTTGTGCTTAAATTAAAGGCCGGCAGGGTCTTGAATCAGGGTCAAATTGGCGGAATTGTTCATCTTATTGCGAGCAGTGTGGAGGGGATGTTCCCCGGAGATGTAACAGTCATAGACAATATGGGAAATCTCCTTTCAAAACCCACAGAGGCGGATACGGCCTCTGACTCAAGGCAACTTGACTACCAGAAGTCCATTGACAAAGATTATGAAAGCAAGCTCCAGAGTATGCTGGAAGGCATTATCGGCAGGGGGAAGGCGATTGTCAGGGTTGCGACCAAAATAGACCGTACTCAAATTGAAAGAACAGAGGAAAAGTTTGATCCTGATACTATTGCAGTCAGGAGCGAACAGCGTACCCAGGACAAATCATCCGGCGGTTCAAGCGGGGGGATCCCCGGGGTCCTGTCGAATCAGCCTGGACAAAAGCCTGCGGCTGGTGGAGGCTCATCTTCGACGTCCCAGAAACTGTCTGAAAACATTAATTACGAAGTAAGCAAAAGTATCAGCAGAATTATACAGCCGAGAGGAGAGATAAAGAACATTTCTGTAGCAGTGCTTGTGGATGGTACGTATAAAAAAGAAAAGGACAAAAATGTTTATGTCCCAAGAACTGAGGGCGATATTAAGAAATACGAAGATATAGTCAAGGGCGCAATTGGATACAATAAAGACAGAGGGGACCAGGTTATCGTTGAGAATGTCCCGTTTGAATCGGCAATTGAAGAACTGCCTCCCGAGAAGACGGACTATCTAAAGATTGCTTTATCTTTAGCAAAATTTGTTCTGCCAATTTTAGTGGTAATAATGTTGTTTCTTTTTGTTGTCAAGCCGGTCATAGAGACCCTGAAAGCCCCTGTAAGGATTATGCCCATGCCAGGGCGTGAGGCGCCTGAGGCTATGCCGGGTGTTACAAGGCACGAGGGCATTGGGACCCCTGAATCTGTTGTAAAGGAAGAGGTCCTGCAACTAGTGAAACAGGACCCCCGGCAAGCTGCCGCAATATTGAAGGACTGGATGTCGGAATAGCACGATGAAAAAACTTTCCGGGCCGGAGAAGGTTGCTGCATTTCTTTCCATGATAGGTGAGGAGTCTGCTACCCAGATTTTTAAACATCTCGATCCACTTGAATTGGCAAGGATTATCCCCATGATGGCGAGGGTGAAAGTTTCCGGAGAAATATCCGATTCCGTGATGCAGGATTTCTATGAAAAAACCGGAAGCGCGATGTTGTCAGTGGATGAAGAGTATATTAAGAAAATCCTTGTAAAGGCCTTTGGTGAAGAGCATGCCAAGAAACTGATAGATAAAATAGAGAGCGGTGCGAGCGCTTTTGATATCCTTAGATGGCTTGATGCAACAGCCATAGCCAACCTGCTTACAAGGGAACATCCCCAGACCATTGCCATAATACTTGCCCATCTCGATTCTACACAGTCTGCGGAAGTCCTTGCAAAATTACCGGAACATATTAAAATTGATGTGTCCCTGAGGATTGCCAGTCTTGATCAGATATCTCCGGATGTGATAGGGGAACTGGAAGACGTCCTTCACACTCAATTGCAGAGCTACACGAGGGGCAAAAAGATAGGCGGAATAAAGACAGTTGCCGAAATACTTAACCAGATGGACAGGTCGTCTGAGGATTTAATTTTGAAGAATATTGAAGAGAAAGACCAGATACTCGCTGATGAGATAAGAAAGCTCATGTTTACCTTTGATGACCTTATCCTTGTTGACGACAGAGGAATACAAATGATATTGAAGGAGATTACTACCGATGATCTTGCGCTTGCCTTGAAAATGGCTGCAGAGGAGTTAAAATCCAAGATATTCAAGAATATGTCACAGAGGGCCGTACAGATATTGAAGGACGAAATAGAGGCCAAGGGGGCTGTCAAGGTCTCCGATGTTGAAAAAGCGCAGATGAATATAGTGAGGGTATCAAGAAGGCTGGAGGAAGAAGGCAAGATTGTAATCGGAGGCAAGGGTGGAGAAGAAGTCATTGCCTGATAAAAATAGCTCCTCTGCGCAGCTTTATAAACCTGTACAATTTGAAGACGATCCCCGTCGCAGTTTTGAAAAACAGAAGCAGAAAGAGGAGAGCAAAAAGGCAGAGGCAATAATACAGGAGAAAGAAGGATATGAAAAGGGCCATGCTGCCGGTTATGAAAAGGGGTTGCAGGACGGTGCAAAAGCAGTTCAGGAAAGGCTCAACAGATTCGAGAAGATCATAATTGAACTTGGAGATTACAGAGAGCAGAAGATCGAAGAGTTGATGCCGCAACTTATTGAGCTGTCTCTGGAGATTGCGAAAAAGATCATTCACAGGGAAATAGACCTGGACAGGAATATTATAATGCATGTGGCGCAGGATGCTATAAAAAAGGTTGGGGAAAAAGAAGAAAATATTATTATAAAGGTGAACCCGCTCGATTATGAGGTAATGGTTGCCAATATTGACTTACTGAAAGAAGAGTCAGGGGTGAAAACCGTTACCGTTGAGCCGCTTGCATCAATAACGCCCGGCGGCTGTTATGTCGAAACACAAACCAGCGAAATTGACGCCAAGGTTGAAGAACAGATAAAGGAAGTCACGAATGCAATCAGTACAGCCGTTGATAGCTAAATGCAGGGACTTTGTAATAGACTCGGACCCTATCAAGGTTTACGGCAGAGTAAGCAGGGGCGTAGGTCTTGTGATAGAAGGACTTGGGCCGAGGGCCAACATTGGAGATGTCTGCCAGATACAGACAGACGGTCTGTATGTGGAGGCTGAAGTTATAGGTTTCAAGGAGGACAAGATACTTCTGATGCCCCTGGGTGACATGATGGGTATTGGTCCCGGCTCAAAGATTGTAGCAAAGGGCAGGCAGAGGTATATAAGGGTTGGTACCGGGCTTTTGGGCAGGGTGCTGGATGGCCTTGGGAATCCCATTGACGGTGGCGGGGCCTTGACCGGACAGCTTTATCCCATATCTATCGAACCGATTAATCCCTTATACAGACGACGCATTACAGAGCCTCTTGACCTCGGCATAAGATCAATAAACACTGTTCTTACCTGCGGTAAGGGACAGCGGATAGGGATCATGGCCGGTAGCGGCGTAGGCAAGAGTGTCCTGCTTGGAATGATGGCGCGCAATACTGCCGCGGATGTCAATGTTATTGCGCTGATAGGTGAAAGGGGCAGGGAGGTAAGGGAATTTATTGAAAAAGACCTTGGAGAGGAAGGGCTTAAACGCTCTGTGCTTATTATAGCGACTTCTGATTCATCACCCCTGATCAGGATAAGAGGCGCTTTTGTGGCTATTGCCATAGCCGAGTATTTCAGGACGCTCGGCAGGAATGTGCTGTTTATGATGGATTCACTCACAAGGTTTGCCATGGCGCAGAGGGAAATAGGCCTTGCGGCAGGTGAGCCCCCGACAACAAAAGGTTATCCGCCTTCTGTCTTCAACCTTATGCCTAAGCTCCTTGAGAAGGCAGGAACATGGGAAAAGGAAGGGACCATTACAGGACTTTATACTGTACTGGTAGAAGGTGACGATTTAAATGATCCGATTGCTGATGCAGCAAGGTCTATTCTTGACGGACATATAGTTCTTTCAAGGGAGCTGGCAAATCACAATCATTACCCTGCGATAGATGTGCTCCAGAGCATCAGCAGGCTGATGAAGGACATTACCGATGAAAAACACAAGGCCATGGTTGAAAAGATACTCGATATAATGGCCACTTACAAAAGATATGAAGATGTTATTACAATAGGGGCCTATAAGGAAGGCACAAACCCCAAGCTGGACTATGCTATAAAGATGATGGACAGGATAAAGTCTTTCCTGAAGCAGGAGATTACGGAAAAAGTAGACTTTGCACAGGGGTTGCAGGCACTTCACAAGCTGTTTGAGGGCTAATATGAAGACTCCTATTGAAAGCCTTTTAAATATTAAGCGCTGGCACGAAGATGAGGCAAAAAACTTCTTTGCCGTCTTACTTAAAGAACTTGCAGTTGAAGAGAAACAGCTTTTGAATTTTGAACATCAGTACAATACAACGAGTAAAAAACTGGAATGCAGCTCTGACGAGCTGGTGAATATTTCCGAGTTCATGAAGTTGAATGAATACCTGGAACAACTGCTGGTAAAAATACACCATCAGATGAAGGTCATTGCTGAAAAGGAAAGACTGGTGGAGCTTGCAAGAAGGGCGCTTATTGAAGCTACAAAGGAAAAAAAGGTATTTGAGAAGCTTGATGAAAAACATAAGGACCTTATAAAGGCTGAGTTCAGGAGAAAGGAACAGATAGGTACTGATGAACATGCTGTTACAGGACATAATAGAAAAAAAGCATAAGAAAGGGGTCGGGTGCCGGGCATCAGGTATCAGCAAACGGCTGTCAATATCTTTTATTGTGCTTTTCATTTTGGTCTTTCTGTCACCTGATACCCGTAACCTGATACCTGTTTATGCTCAGCAGCCCCAGCCGCAAAAACAGGAACAGCAGCCTGTCCAGCAAAAATCACTGGAGGAAGAGAGACTTAATATTCTCAAAGGAGACATACAAAAGGAGATAGAGGATTATAAGAAACTTAAGAAAGAAGTTGAAGTTGTCCAGCAGGCACAGGATGAAAAAAAACAGGAGAACCTTGCAAAGATTGCAAAGATGTTTGAAGCTATGAGCTCAGAAGAAGCTGCAAGGAAGATAGAGAAACTTGATGAAGATACAGCAGTGATAATATTAAACTCCCTTAAACCAAAATCTGCAGGAAAGATACTTGCCCAGATAGAAGATGAAAAAGCCGCATCCCTTTCAAAGAAGATCCTCATTAAAGGGAAAATCATTCAGGAAAAAAGTTCCCGGTAGGAAAAAAAGTCCCAACCTTAACCGACAGGTATAGGTTTGGACCGGTCAATCTCATAGTTTCCCCTTGTTATATATACCTTTACCCCCAAACTTTACCTTTTTTTATAGCTGGCACGGCTATTGCTTTATATCCTTCAAAGTCATTATGGAGGTAGATATGTTTATCAGTACAACACAGATAAATGTAACAGCAGTAAAAGTTGATTGTAATTGTAATGCTGTTTCTGTTCAGGACAATCAGGAAACAGCTACAGCCAATGACTTCACATCTATTCTGAAAGCTATCCTCTCGGACCTGAACAAGATAGGACTTCTGACAAATCAAAACGGCCAGCCGGTTGATATTAACGCGCTTGCAAATGGGCTGCTTTCAGATAAAGATGTCAATGCCGAGGAAGGGTCTATGGCTGATGCGTTACAGCAGATAATGGCCCAGTTGCAGATGACCGGCCAGATGCCGGGAATGATACAGCCTGTAATTGTTAATGTAACACAGAACAACCACCCCTTTTCTTTTATGTCCGGCAATTCAGATGTGACGATGGGCGACTCTGGTAATGCACCTGTGCTAATGCCGGTCCTGATGGCAGACTCAGGAAATGCGGGAAGTCTCAAAATTAAGTTGAATAGCGAGGCCCCCGGTAATTCAGTCCCCGATATAAAGAATGAAGCGACCCCCATGTTGCAGTCTGCATCCGGGCAGAATGATAGTGTCCTGCTGGCAGATGGATTTAAGAGCGCCCTGGATACCCTTAAAGATGTGCAGAATAACAATGGCATAAAAAATACCGGTGACCTCTCATTACAGTCTAAAGATGCGCAGAACTCCGGTGACCGGAATACTGCTGAATTTAAAAATGTTGCAAGTAATTTATCTGATAATATTACTGCGGCAAATACTGACAAGGTTAAGCTTGAGGGTGTGGAGCCGGACTTTGATAATGACTTGACAGCACAGACTAAAATTACTGCTGCAAATGAAGAAGGTAATGCTTTAAATGATCTGAAGGTCACAGGCGCTGAAACAGGTAGTGGAACTAAGGAACTGAATGGTCCTGTCTCCGCCGCTGCACAAACTCATCAGTCTGAATATGGCAAAAATTCAACTGCTGAGACCAAAGAAACAGTGCATATCAGCAGATTGAGCGAACTCAGTGAGCCTATTGCAAAAAACCTTGGTTCAGGCAACAGTCGCCTGACGATAAAACTCACCCCGCCTGAACTTGGCAATGTTCAGATTAAGCTCAGGATGGAAAATGGTGTGCTGAAGGCCGATTTCATGGTAGATTCCAATTCCGTTAAAGACCTGTTTTCTACTTCCATCCCTCTGATAAAGACATCACTCGAAGATTCAGGCATAAAGTCCGGGGATTTTTTAGTTAATGTGAAGAAGGAAGGCTATTATTCAGACGGCAGAGACCAGCAGGGTCCTGATAATTTTAATAAACAACAGCAGAAACAACAAAGGAAGTCAGGGTCACAGTTTTATGACTTCTTTGCATAATAGACCAGAGGAGGAATTTTATGGCTACAACTGTTAGCACCTATACTGACCCGATTTACAGTAACCCGTTATACGCAAAGACCACTCCGGTGACAACGGCCAAGGACAATACGATGGGAAAGGAAGCTTTCCTGACTTTATTGATAGCCCAGTTGAAAAATCAGGACCCGCTTAACCCTATGAAGGACACTGAATTTGTGTCCCAGCTTGCGTCCTTCAGCAGTCTTGAGCAGATGAGCAACATGAGTAAAAGCCTGGATCAGACCTCCGCTATGGGTTTAATCGGAAAGCAGGTAACAGACAAGGACAATATTACCGGTGTTGTAACAGATGTGAATATGGACTCAAGCGGAAATACCAAGCTTAATATTGCCTATAAGACGACTGATGATAAGGGAGCGATAATTGATACTTCCAAGCAGGTGGCACTGAAAAATATTAAGGAGATCAAACAACAGACAGCTATCGATAATGCCGCTGCAAATTTGATTGGAATGAGAGTAACCGATAAGACTAATACCAGTGGTGTTGTGTCTAACGTCCGCATGGATGCAAAGGGCGTTACCAACCTTACAATAAGCTATCAGGTGATAAATAAAGAAGGCGCTTCAACTGAAGCAACAAAACAGATAACAATGGCCGATATAAGCGAAGTCAAGTTTAATAATTAAGGATTAAAGGAGGTTAGTCATGGCTTTAACAACAGCTCTTTTTACAGGTGTCAGTGGACTTAGTGCAATGGGTACCGCCTTGTCGGTTATTGGCGATAATATAGCCAATTCGAACACAATAGGGTACAAAGGCAGTAACGCGCAATTCGGCGACGTGCTGAGCCAGGCAATGGGAGGTTCTTCTTCACAGATAGGAAGGGGTACTTATCTGCAGGGAGTTACTGCCAATTTCGGTCAGGGTACCCTTCAGACTTCAGCGAATCCGCTGGATCTTGCAATCCAGGGCGAAGGGTTCTTTATCGTAAAAGACAGTGAAGGCGCCACAAGTTATACAAGGGCAGGCCAGTTTACCCTTGATAAGGAAGGGAATATTGTTAATACGGAAGGTTTAATGTTACAGGGATACCTGACCCAGAAAGGCGGACAGTCAGGCACTGTAAACGTTTCTTCTGTAAATAGCCCTCCAAATAAGACAGTCAATGCCTCCATTTCGGCAAATCTCAATGCGGCTGAAGTGGCAAAGGACCCGAGTACCCCTTTTATTGTAGACAGTTCAAACAATACGATCATGGTCCAATACGATCAAGACGGTTTCGCAAACCCTGCCATACCTTCCCAGGTTGCCAGGCAGGTGACAATAGCCTCAGGAAACTATGATGCAGCTCAGATGGTTTCGGCGCTGGAGACTGCCCTTAATGCTGCCTATTCCGATATACCCGGAACATTTACAGTAGATTTTGATGTTACTGCGGCTAATAAGTTTACCATGAAAATGAATACCGGCGCCGGCGATTTTCCAGCCTTGAGCGAAATAGATTTTTTATGGGAGGACGCAACGACAAATGCTTCAACTTTACTGGGTTTTGACTCGAGCCTTGTTCATGCTGCGTTAATTGCAGGCGGTGTCGATACAACTACAGGCAATGACAAGGTTTATGGCACTAACCCTATTTTTCACATCAGCGCTGCCAATCAGACCATAGTATTTAATGACGGGACTGCTTTGAGGACAGCCGTTATAGATGGAGGGGATTACACAGGGGCCGCACTTGCAGCCAAGGTTGATCTTGCCCTTGAAAAAGCCCATGATCCACTTATGGGTACTGATACATATGCGGTTGGTTATGACGATACTACAAATAAATTTACCATTACTAATAACAGCGTTGGGTCTATCATAACAATGAAATGGGAAAATTCTGAGAGCACTGCCGCGCAAATACTCGGATTCAGCTCTAATGAGGTCCAGCTTGCAGCAGCTGGCGGATTACAAACAAGTGATTATGCCTCTACAGGCTTTGACCCCAACGATGCATCAAACACCTCTAATTTCGCCACATCCCTCACCCTCTATGATTCCTTGGGGAATAGTCATATAATTACCACTTACTTCAGGAAAACCGCTGATCAGACTGAGCTCTCTAACAGCAACCAGGGAAGTAAATGGCATTATTATTCGGTTGTGCCTTCCACTGACAGCGCTATTGGAAATGTCAGCGTCGGCGCTCAGGGGATACTCGAGTTTGATACACTCGGAAGGCTTGTTTCTGATACGGAAGATTACGATAGTTTTAATTTCGCCGGCAGTGTAACACAGGACCAGGCAATAAACATAGATTTTGGCAAAAGCATAGCCCAGGGTGGCACCGGACTTGATGGGACAACACAGTATGGGTCTCCCAGTTCGGTCATGTACCAGAGCCAGGATGGTTACGGCGCGGGCAGTCTGAGCAGTCTTTTGATTGACCAGACCGGCGTAATGACAGGCGTATTTACAAACGGTCAGAAGTCTGAAATCGCAAAACTTTCACTCGCAAAGTTCCTGGCCCCCGGAGGACTCAATAAGATAGGAAGAAACTTGTTTGGGGAGACTTCTGCATCAGGCCAGCCTATTATAGGAGAGCCTGGTACATCAGGCAGGGGACGTATCCTTTCAAGTTCCCTTGAAATGAGCAATGTAGACATAGCGGATGAGTTTGTTAAAATGATAACAGCTCAGAGGGCCTTTCAGTCAAATACAAAGGTTATTTCAACGGTTGACCAGATGATGAACGATATGCTGGCAATAATGAGGTAATACAAACAACATGTAGTAAGGGTTAGAGGCTAAAGATTTGTAGACTTATTGGAAAAGGATAGGCATTGTGCCTATCCTTTTTTTATAGCATCAGCAACCTTTGCAACTCTTGCCATTTCTTTTACATCATGCACCCTGACTATATTTGCGCCGTTTAAAATTGAGATGGCAACTGCAGCAGCAGTCCCTTCAAGCCTTTCGGAAGAGGGGACATCACCTAGTATTTTGCCGATGAACGCCTTTCTCGACACCCCTATGACAACCGGTTTTCCCATCAACGTGAATTCCCTGAGGTTTTTAATAATCTCAAGATTGTGTTTGATGGTCTTACCAAAGCCGATGCCGGGATCAATTATGATCCTGTCATCCGGTATGTTGAATTTGGCCGCCAGCCTTATGCTGATTCGCAGATAATCCATAATCTCAGGTATAAGGGCTTCATAGACAGGGTTTTTCTGCATGTCCCGTGGTCTGCCTTTTATGTGCATGATAATTACAGGTACACCGTATTGAGCGACTATTTTTGGCATTTCAGGGTCAAGTCTCAGACCGCTTATGTCGTTTACAATTGAGGCCCCTGCATCGAGCGCTGCCTTTGCGACCTCTGCTTTATAAGTGTCAATGGAAACAGGGACGCTGATGTGCTTAGAGATGGCTTCTATTACAGGAATGGTCCGTCTTATTTCTTCACTTGCGGATACAGGCTCTGAACCCGGCCTTGTAGATTCTCCGCCTATATCTATGATGTCAGCGCCGTCTTCTGCGAGTTTCAACGCATGTCTGAAGGCCTTTTCCTTATCCAAGAAAAGGCCCCCATCTGAAAATGAATCGGGGGTGATATTGACCACCCCCATAATATACGTTTTTTTATTAAAGTCTAAGGTGAAATCACGCCAGGATACTATCACGCATCAACAGCCTTTGTTTCTTCATCAGGCTTTTCTTCCTCTACAGCCTTCGGTCCTTCAATAAGTCTGTCCATATCCACCAAATCTATGGTCTCTTTTTCAAGCAGCAGGTGGGCGAGGCCATCAAGCAGGTCAAGATTGTCCTTCAGGAGGCTTTTTGCATTTACATATGCGGTGGTAACGACCTTTCTTATCTCTTCATCTATGTCTTCAGCTGTTTTCTCGCTGTAATCCTTGTGTTTTGCTATCTCTCGTCCGAGGAAAATCTGCTCGTCCTTTTTCCCAAAAGTGAGCGGACCGAGTATCTCACTCATGCCCCATTCAGTGACCATTTTCCTCGCGAGTTCTGTTGCTCTTTCAATGTCGTTCCCGGCACCGGTAGTCATATGGTGAAGGGCAAGCTCTTCAGCCGCTCTTCCGCCCATAAGCACAATAAGGGCCTTTTCAAGATAGTCCCTTGAATAGGTATACCTGTCGTCTATCGGCAATTGCTGGGTCACACCCAATGCCCTGCCTCTCGGTATGATGCTTACTTTATGTATCGGGTCAGTCCCTGGAGTCAGCCGTGCAACAAGCGCATGGCCTGCTTCATGATAAGCGGTGTTCTTTTTTTCTTCATCGCTTATCACCATGCTCCTTCTTTCAGCGCCCATCATTACTTTGTCCTTTGCGGATTCAAAGTCGGACATATCAACTTTTTCCTTGGACTTCCTGGCAGCAAGGAGTGCTGCTTCGTTTACAAGGTTTGCAAGGTCTGCGCCTGAAAAACCGGGTGTGCCTCTTGCGACCTTTTCGAGCTTGACATCTTCATTAAGCGGTATGTTTTTAGCATGTACATTAAGGATTTCTATTCTTCCCTTTACATCCGGGACAGGGACAACTATCTGCCTGTCAAATCTTCCGGGTCTTAAAAGGGCAGGGTCAAGAACATCGGGCCTGTTGGTTGCGGCTATCATAATAATACCTTCATTGCCTTCAAAGCCGTCCATCTCCACGAGCAACTGGTTCAGGGTCTGCTCTCTCTCATCATGTCCGCCTCCAAGTCCGGCGCCTCTGTGCCTGCCCACTGCATCAATTTCATCAATAAATATTATGCAGGGAGCGCTTTTCTTCGCTTGTTCAAAGAGGTCCCTTACCCGTGACGCCCCGACGCCTACAAACATCTCGACAAAATCAGAGCCTGAAATGGAAAAGAACGGGACAGCTGCTTCGCCTGCTATTGCTTTTGCAAGAAGTGTCTTGCCTGTGCCTGGAGACCCCACCAATAGAACGCCTTTGGGGATCTTGCCTCCAAGTTTTGAAAACTTCTGCGGGTCTTTCAGAAATTCTATTATTTCCTCAACGTCTGCTTTTGCCTCTTCTATGCCCGCCACATCCTTAAATGTGATCTTTACCGATTTATTTGAAACCAGCTTTGCCTTTGCCTTTCCAAAAGACATCGCCTTGTTTCCTCCCATCTGCATCTGACGCATAAATACGACCCAGACCAGCACAAGGAAAATAATAGGTCCCCAGGAGAAGAAAAAATTTATATACCAAGGGCTTTGATCAGGCGGTTTTGCCGAGATCTTTACATTGTTTGCCCTGAGTGTCTTTACAAGATCGGGATATTGCACGGCGTAAGTCTTGAACTTGGAGCCGTCTTTCAGCCTCCCGGTAATCTGGTTTTCCTTAAGCGTAACTTCGTCTATCTGTCCTGATTCAACCTTTGTAAGGAAATCTGAAAACAGCATCTCCTTTTCAGTTTTAGGGGGGACATTGAACAGGTTGAAAAGGAGGATCATTGTCATCCCTATCAGCAACCAGACGAAAAGGCTTTTGTACATATTATTTTTTTCGGGCATAGTAAATATCCATCCTGTCACTAAGACACAAAGATAAAAAATAAAAAACTCAACTCGCTATATTTTTTTGATTTTGTTATCTTAATGGCTATAATATATTTCTTAATATTGTAACATATTTGGCTTCAATATCTCTTTCTGTTTTTGTACCAGTTCTCCAATGCCTTTTTCGGACAGGGACATCAGGGAATCAAGCATTTCTCTTGAAAACGGTTCGGACTCTGCAGTGCCCTGAACTTCAACTATCTTGCCATTACCTGTCATGACAATATTCATGTCTACCTCTGCCGAGGAGTCTTCCGAGTAACAGAGGTCAAGGAGAGGCTCGTTTTTTACAATCCCAACGCTGATGGCAGCAAGATAGTCTTTGATAGGATTGTTCTCGATCAGTCCTTTTTTCATGGCCAGGCTGAGGGCATCTGAAAGTGCTATAAATGCCCCTGTTATAGAGGCTGTCCTTGTTCCGCCATCAGCCTGTATTACATCGCAATCAATCCAGACTGTTCTTTCACCAAGCAACCGCTGATCAATGATAGCCCTTAAGGACCTTCCTATGAGTCTCTGTATTTCCTGGGTCCTTCCGCCAATACGTCCTGAGGTTGATTCCCGCGTCATTCTTGAACCGGTGGATCTTGGCAGCATACCATATTCTGCGGTCACCCATCCTTTTTTCTGGTCTCTTAGAAAGGGAGGGACTCTTTCTTCTATGGAGGCTGTGCAGATGACACGTGTATTGCCTATCTCTATAAGCACAGAGCCCTCTGCAGTAGTTATAAAATCCCTGGTTACTGATATTTTTCTCAACTCATCATTCTTTCTTCCGTCAATTCTCATCAAGCCTCCAAAAATAATATAGTGTCACTTATTAGTGTCAGTGCCAGTACCCGTAACTCTACAAAAACAGAAACTGACGCTAATAACTGATACTATTTTTATAATTTGATTTGTTCAATATTTTCTATCTTGCTCTCCAAAAACCTTTCTCCTACACCGATAAACCTGTCAGGCGAATCTGTGACAAAAAACTCTACTGATGAAGCTGGACCTGCCGTTCTTGTCAAGTTCGTTTCATGGAGCATGTCCTTTACAACCAGGGCTGTTTCAATTGCTGAGTCAATAAGGCTGACTGTTCCCATTACCTCCTGGATGACATGCTTTAGCAGGGGATAGTGTGTACAACAAGGATCAACAGTGTCTGCCTGTTTATCCTTCAGATTAATTAAATATTTCTCTGCAATCAAGCCGGCTATAATACCATCCGTCCACCCCTCTTCAACAAGGGGGACAAAAAGCGGGCAGGCAAGGGCATGGACTTCGGTCCTGCTGTCCAAGACCTTTATGGCCTTAATGTATGCGCTGCTCCGGATGGTCGCCTCTGTCCCGATAACGCCGATTATTCTGTTCTTTGTAGATCTTACGGCAGCCCGTGCACCTGGCTCTATAACGCCGATGACTGGGATTGAAAGCTTTTGCTGAATGGCATTAAGGCTAATTGCGGACACGGTATTGCACGCGACCACGAGCAGTTTTATGCCCTTCTTAAGAAGAAAGTCGGTGCATTCAAATGAGTACCTCTCTACAGTTTCAGGTGACCTGATGCCGTATGGCACCCTTGCAGTATCTCCGAGGTAAACGATATTCTCTGCTGGCAATATGCTTCGGACCTCTTTCAGGACTGTAAGTCCCCCGATTCCGGAATCAAAAATACCTATGGGGCTGTTGCTGATTTTCATGTGTATATCACCTAATTCGGTTTGTTTTCTGCCTGGGGCTGTTGACTGTCTTCAAAAATTTCTCTTAGTGGATAAAAACTGTAAAAATGACCGCCTATGCTCTCTGTCTCTTTTCCTTCAATCAATAATTTTACATCTGTTGTTCCGGTGATATTCGATACAACCGTGTCATAAAGAGATTTGAGCAGGTAATATTCCTGTTTGGCCCCGCCGTAAAAATTTTTACTGAAAGAGTCGGAGAGGTCGATATACAGAATGTTTTCCCTGTCTTTGTATACGCCAAGGAGTTTTGTGGTCTTTAATTCACCATCAAGCTTTTTCAGATATTCTGTTATCAGGGTTTCCGCCATTTTAACAGGCAATGGATTATTTTGGACGCTTTTTTGTTCAAACGATATATTATTGTCCGAAGGATAGAAGATTCTTACTGCTATAGTATCATCTGGCAATGAAGGGAAGACAGCAAATGTGCCTGCCCCTTCTTTTTGTTCAAATAAAGGAGCTTCCTTTTTTGCAGCGGTATTGAAAAAATACCTGTTAAGCCACCATGCTGAAGCTGCTGCAACTATGATAAGGACAGATGCTACTGCAATTAATATATATTTCCTATTCACTGTCATCTATTATCCAGGGTCTGCTGGGGACGAGCCATCCCTCTTAATATAGAGTTTATTAATAACTCTCTTGTTTTTTTGTCATATTTGAATTTTTCAGGATTTGGCAGTTCTATCAATATGCCCGGAGAGTTAACAGATGCTATAAGGGGCAACAGTAATTCCTCATGCCTGGCTGTTACATTGAGATCATTTTTCAAGTTCCGGGTTATTGCAGTTGCGATATTCTTGTCAGTATCTGTATTTGCCCGTTTGCTTATTTCAAGCTTGGGATCCTTCAGGTGTTTTATGGCTTTACCTGGAATACTGTACACAACAATATCATTGGCCGGTGAAATATGAATACTGATAAACATATCAGGAGACTTGCTGTTGGAAAATTTGATCCGTCTCTTCAGCGACAGGCCCTGGTCGCCTTTTCGTGTCAGAAAAACCTTCTTGCCTTTTTTGTTCAATACCCCTGCAATATCTTTTGATATTGAGAGTGCAATATCTTTTTCTATAAAATTCTTGTCACGCAGGCCGTTGTCCTGGCCACCGTGCCCGGCGTCTACTACAAAGGATTGAAACGATATGAGCGCTTCATCAACAACACCTTTTACTCCCTCCTGCACACCCCTGACAATGGGAGAGGGCGGCTTTATTTCATCAGAAGACGGCCTCTGTGAAGAACGGCTTGTGTGTGCGTCGATAATTAGCCTTGCAGGAGAGGAGAGCTTTGAAACGGTAATGTCATATAGGTTTTCAACAGCCATCATACAAGTATTGCCAATTACTGTGATTTTGACGTCTTTACCGAGGTCATAGGTCAAATCATTCTTCAAAACACCTTTTTGGGGCACATTGATTACAGCAGGCGAGGGGAAACTGACTTTAATCGTATTATTTGCTGTAAGTACGACCGATGCCTTTTGAGCAAACTCATTATCAGTTGTGAAGACAATTCTTACAAAATCTGCATGTTTGCCAATTCTGACAGTCGCCTGGGCTGCTTCTGCCATTACCTGAGAGGTAGAAAGGGCTGTCAGACAGAAAACAAAGGACAATAAGCATAGTATATGCAGGGAAAAGTTTGTATGACATTGTTTCATATATCAATTAAGAATACAGGATAGAACACGCAAGTTGCAAGCTGTGGGGCAGATAGATATCATGGCTGCTTTTTATGTCAGGTAACATGCTTGACAATACAGAGTTGACCAAATTAAACTTAAATGAAATTGAGATTGAATTGCAATTAAGGGGTGTGATGGCATGAAAGGGCAGTCATTAAAAATAAAACAGGGCGGTAACCTCGAAAAAATCGCACTGATAGGCAATCCAAACGTAGGCAAAAGTGTTATTTTCGGTCTATTGACCGGTAAATACGTTGCCGTATCCAATTATCCAGGGACTACCGTTGAGGTCACAACCGGCAATATATCGTTGAATAACAAAAGATTATTGCTTATAGATACCCCAGGGGTCAATAGCCTTGTACCTATGAGTGAGGATGAGAAGGTAACAAGAGACATTCTCCTTACAGAATTCCCGTCTACAATAATCCAGGTCGGCGATGCCAAAAACCTCAGGCGAACTCTCCTTATAACTCTCCAGCTTTCTGAGATGGGCCTGCCTGTGCTCCTTGATTTGAATATGGTTGATGAGGCCATGGACCGGGGGATTTCGATTGACGTTGAATACCTTTCAACCCTTCTTGGAATTGCTGTGATCAAAACCATAGCACCCCAGAAAAAAGGTATCAGAGAGTTGAAAGAGGCAATTAGTGATCCCAAAATACCCTTAATTATGACAAGGTATAGTCATAGCATTGAGGAGCATATTGAAAAAATATCTCAATTACTACCATCCTCAGGCATTTCGAAGCGCTCTCTTGCAGTGATGATCCTTTCAGAGGACGAAAGCCTGAGGGACTGGCTAAAGGCCAATTTAAGTGATGATATAATTGCTGAGATTGAAAGGCTGAGGGATGAATGTAAAGTTGAGTCAAAGGGATCACTTTCCTATTTGATAAATAAAGCAAGGATTCAGAAGTCAGAGGAAATTGCAGATGCTGTTTTAAAGAAGGTTGTTTCAGAAGGTGGGAGATTTTTAAACCTGTTGGGGACTATGAGCATGCATCCCATTTACGGCATCCCCACTCTTATCCTTGTATTATGGGGCTTCTATGAATTTGTAGGGGTGTTCGGGGCAAAAGTCCTTGTGGATTTTTCTGAAAATGTAATATTCAGGACCTATCTTAATCCCATGGCTGCCAAGGTTGTAAAATTGGTAATACCTTTTGAGCTTTTGCAGGAACTGCTTGTCGGAGAGTATGGCCTTATAACAGTTGCTCTGACATATGCGATAGCCATTATTCTTCCTATAACAATAACTTTTTTCATTGCCTTTGCAATACTTGAAGACAGCGGGTATCTCCCGAGACTCGCCATTGTAAGCAACAGGGTCTTCAATATCATCGGACTTAACGGCAAGGCTGTTCTTCCCATGGTTTTAGGTCTTGGATGCGGCACTATGGCTGTTATGACATCAAGGATACTTGAGACAAAAAGGGATAGGATTATCACTACCTTTCTTATTGCGCTTGCCATCCCATGCTCTGCACAGTTAGGTGTTATTCTTGGCATGCTTGGCGCCCTTTCGCTTAAGGCGGCAATAATATGGACCGCAAGCGTTTTGCTGGTCCTTTTTATATCAGGGTTCCTCGCATCAAAGGTTGTCTCAGGTGACAGAACGGAATTCTTTCTCGAAATACCGCCAATAAGGATACCTAATTTTATGAATATTCTTGTCAAGACCGTTGGAAGGGTCGAATGGTATCTTAAAGAAGCGGTGCCGCTTTTTATACTTGGTACATTTATACTTTTCATCTTACATAAACTGAACCTGATTGTATTGCTTGAAAAGGCCACTTCACCTGTTGTAGTGAACCTTCTCGGACTTCCTGCCAGTACAGCAGAGGCATTTATCCTTGGTTTTCTGAGGAGGGATTACGGCGCTGCAGGATTGTTCAATATGGCACAGAACGGGCTGCTTACTCCTGTGCAATCTTTGGTCAGTCTTGTGACTATTACTCTTTTTATCCCCTGCCTTGCCAATTTCTTTATGATAATCAAGGAGCGCGGATTAAAGACTGCTATGTGGATTGTTGTTATCGTATTCCCAACTGCATTTTTGTTCGGGGGGGCGTTGAACTGGTTTCTGAGGTATTTCAATGTCAGCGTATAAAAAGAGCTGAAGACTTCCGTTCTTAGGATTAAAAATGGGGGGTGAATAATGGAAAAACAAAAGTTCAAGGAATTTCTGTTAAGTAATGAACTTAAATTAACCAGGGGTCGTGATGAGATACTGAATGAGATACTCGGCACGAAAGGACATTTCGACCCGGAGGAACTATTTGTAAAGCTTAAATCAAAGGGTTCAAAGGTTTCAAGGGCCTCTGTATACAGAACAATCCCGCTTCTTGTTGAATGCGGTTTTATTGAAAAGGTAGAAAAGATCGACAGACATGCCCATTATGAGAAGGTCTCAGAGAACCAGCACCATGATCATATGATCTGCATCAGATGCGGCGGCGTCATAGAGTTTTATTCTCCCACACTTGAAATGCTGCAGGAGGAGTTATGCCATAAAGAAAAATTCAAAGGCATAAGACACACGCTTGAAATATTCGGGTTCTGCGAGAAATGTAATGTTTGAACGAACCAGACCTGCCATCCCATTCGGGACAAGAACCTTTTATTTTGGGTATAATCCAGTTATGCTGTCATTAATAACAATTGTGTTATTTGTTTTTCTCTTGAATATACCTTTCGGATATTTCAGGAGTCGTTCAAAAAAGTATTCCATTAAGTGGTTTTTGTTTATCCATATACCTGTCCCGCTTGTTATTATCGCAAGGGTTGTGTCGCATACCGACTATAAATTAATACCCGTCCTGGTCCTGTTTGCAGTTGCAGGACAGGTATGCGGCGGCAGGATTGGGACAGCCTGATGCTTGCTTGCTATCTTGTCAAACCTGGTGTTATTGAATTGCGGGAAGTGCCTGTTCCGGAACCGTCCAAAGGAGAAGTACTCATAAAGATCAAAGCTGCCCTTACTTGCGGCACTGATCTGAAAGCCTTTCTTAGAGGGCATCCAATGATACCCATGCCCGGGGTATTTGGACACGAATTTTCAGGAATAATTTCCGAAATCGGAAAAGGTGTAATGGATTTTAAGACAGGCGACAAAATTATGGCAGTTCACAGTGCCCCGTGCCTGAAGTGTAGTTATTGCAGAGAAAAACTCTACAACCTGTGTGAAAACATAATGCAGACCAAGGTGCTGGGCGCTTTCGCCGAATATCTTCTCTTGCCGGCCCATATAGTCAAACAGAACCTGTTCCATAAGCCTGATGATTTAAGCTATGAGGAGGCTGCTTTTCTTGAACCTTTGTCATGTGTGATTCACGGAATGCAGGGACTGAATATTAAACCTGGCAATAAGGTGCTGGTAGTTGGCGCCGGCCCTATAGGGCTCCTGCATATTTTAGTGGCACGGTTGAAAGGGGCGCACGTTGTTATTACTGCACGCAAAAAAGAACGGCTGAATTTTGCTAGTGACCTCGGCGCTTATGCTGTGGAAACATCAGAACTTACAAATGCGATTGGAGAACATACAGGCGGCATGGGGTTTGATTTTGTGTTTGAATGCACAGGGCAACTGGATGTATGGGAAGATGCAGTGAGTTATGTCAGGAGGGGCGGGACGGTTGTGCTGTTTGGAGGGGTAAAAGGCGGAACAACGGTAAGTTACGATACTTACAGGCTGCATTATGATGAAATCACCTTAAAGGGGGTCTTCCATTTTACACCCCGTGATGTAAAAGCTGCATACACTCTACTGAATGACAAAATTGATATTTCTCCCCTGATAAGTGGTTCATACTCCCTGAAAGACCTGCCGCTTGCCTTGAAGCTGCTGGAAAAAGGGGAAGGGATAAAGTTCGCGATAATTCCTTAAACAAGGACCTGTTGCTTTTTTAGAATATCGGAAAGCCTCGCAAATTCTTCGATGCTCAGGGTCTCCGCCCTTCGGACCGGATCAATACCTGCGCTCAGCAGGATGCTTTTTATGTCATCAGAAACAGATTTCAAAGAGTTTGAAAGGGTTTTCCTGCGCTGGGAAAACGCGGTCCTGACCGTACTGAAAAATAGTTTTTCATCCATAACTTTTACCCTTGGGCTTTCGAGTATTTCCATGTGTATGACCGCTGAGTCCACTTTAGGCACAGGCCTGAAGGCCTCCTTTGGGACAATAAACTCAAGTGTGGGGTCACTGAAATACTGGACAGCGATTGAGAGTACCCCATATGCTTTTGAATCGGGTTTTGCAACTATTCTTTGTGCTACTTCCTTTTGTATTGTCAGTGTCATTGATTTCATTTTCTTCCCTGCTTCAATAAGTCTGAATATGATAGGGGTTGTTATGTAATAAGGTATATTGGCTACTACCTTGAATGTTTCGAGTTCTTCATAATGGTATTTGAGCGCATCACCAAAGAGGATTTCTATATTGTCGTGACTGCTTAATTTAGTTTTTAATTTTTCAAAAAGGTATGGATCAAGTTCTATCGCAATGACCTTGCTTGCAGTTTTAGATAAAATTTTTGTGAGCAGACCGTGTCCGGGCCCTATTTCAACAACAGTGTCATCCGGCGTGATTTTTGAGACTTCAATGATTTTATTTAAAATGAAAGGGTTAGATAGAAAGTTCTGACCAAGAGACTTTTTTGGCATTCTTTTCCCACTCCCATGCAGTCTTAACTATAAACTCCAGGTCATCGTGTTCCGGCTTCCAGTTTAATTCCTGCTTTATCCGTGCGCTTCCTGCTATTAAGGCTGGCGGGTCTCCTGGTCTTCTGTCAGATTCAACTATATTGAAATTCACGCCGGTCACTTTTTTTGCTGTCTCTATGACCTGCTTTACAGTGTACCCGTGTCCGTAGCCGCAATTGAATATTCTGCTTTTATTGTTATCCATAAGGTATCCCAATGCCAGGAGATGTGCAGAAGCAAGATCATCAACATGAATGTAATCCCTGATGCATGTGCCGTCAGGGGTTTGATAATCAGTGCCAAAGATCGACAGTTTTTCAAACTCTCCCTTTGCGGTCTTTAAAGCCCTTGTTATGAGATGTGTGGGGTCTTTATAAGCCTGTCCTATTCTGCCACCAGTGTCTGCCCCGGCTACATTGAAGTATCTCAGAGAGACATAGTTAAAATCCGATGTTTCTGACAGGTCTTTAATTATCTGTTCCACCATTGTCTTGGACGCACCGTAAGGATTTATGGGATTCAGCGGCATATCTTCATGGACAGGTATCTTTTCAGGTATGCCGTAAACAGCAGCAGTTGATGAAAAAATAAAATTATCAATACTGTTATTTCTCATGACCTCAAGCAGGTTCAGGGTGTTTACCGTGTTGTTCCTGTAATATTTAAGCGGCTCATTCACAGATTCTTCAACCTGTATAAAAGCTGCAAAGTGCATTACAGCATCGGGCCTGAATTCTTTAATAACCCTGTCCAAAAGTGCCTTGTCAGACAAGTCTCCCTCGACCAGTGCCCCGTATAAGACAGCCTGCCTGTGACCGGAGGAAAGATTGTCATAAACAATAATTTCATGTCCTTTTTCGCCCAGGGCCTTGACGACATGACTGCCTATATAGCCTGCTCCACCTGTGATTAGTATTTTCATTTCATTTGGTTGTATTTAGTGATAGATAATTACTGATTATACATCAGAGATATTAAAATTGGAATTATTTAATATATGTATCTTTATTGAGCAGCCCGATAATTGCTCAAAAGGGGTATTTAATGGTATCATTCTAACGGATGAAAGCCTTATTGCTTATCATAGCTATTTTGTTTTCAGCGGTCGAAACCCATGCTGATATATACAAATTTATATCAGAGGAGGGTACTGTATATTTTACTAATACTCCGGGTAACGGCAGCCCTGATGTTGTTGTTAAAGAACGAAAAACTGTTCCCGGAAAAGCTGAGTCTTACAAACCCGTCATCAAAAAGGAAGACTGTCATCTCATAGCCGAAAAAAAGGCTGGCGAGCATAATGTAGACCCTAACCTTATCAAGGCTGTAATCAAGACCGAATCAAACTGGAACCCGGGCGCTATTTCAAGAAAAGGCGCAATAGGACTAATGCAGTTAATGCCGACTACTGCCTTTGAAATGGGTGTTAATAATCCATTTGACCCTGCTGAAAATATCGAGGGCGGCATAAAATACCTTAAATACCTGCTTCAAAAATTTAACGGCAATTTAACACTTGCGCTTGCCGCTTATAATGCGGGCCCAAAAAATGTTGAAAAGAAGTGGACTGTCCCTGAATTTCCTGAGACTATAGCTTATGTTAAGAAGGTAAAATCTTATTATTTTGGTGACAGCGAGGTTGCTGTCAAGAATGTTGTGGCCAAACAAGCAGTTAAGGAAGTCGACAGGATCAAAAAGATGGTCCTGAATGACGGCACCGTCCTTTTCACAAATTCATATCTTGCCGGGTCATACGTCGGGAATAACTGAATCCTAAATGTCCAGAGAATCCGGTCCAATAATCGAAGAAATATTAAAACTTAAGGAACAGCGCAATGCTGTAATCCTGTCTCATAATTATCAGCGCGATGAGGTGCAGGATATAGCTGATTTTGTAGGAGATTCTCTTGAGTTGTCCAGGACTGCAGCCTCTATGGACTGCAGCACAATAGTCTTTTGCGGTGTGCATTTCATGGCTGAAAGCGCTTCTATTCTCTCACCTGAAAAAACAGTCCTTCTGCCTGAACTGAATGCAACATGCCCTATGGCTGAAATGATACAAGTCGGTTCCAAAAGAGAGGTCTGGACGTCTTTCCCCGGATATGAGATCCAGCCGGGTTTTATATTTCCCCACGAATTTACGCTGAGGGACATCAAGGCCAAATATCCCGGGGTGCCGGTTGTGGCCTATGTTAATACAACTGCAGATGTTAAGGCAGAAAGCGATATATGCTGCACCTCTGCCAATGTCGTGAAGGTCATTGATTCCCTGCCCGGTGATACGGTCATCTGTATTCCTGATAAAAACCTCTCAATGTGGGCTGCCAGGAATTCAAAGAAGAAAGTAATTGCCTGGGACGGCTTCTGCCACGTCCATGACAGGGTAACAAAGGATGATATCCTTAAAGCCAGGAGAGAACATCCGGAAGCCCTTTTGATGGCCCACCCCGAATGCAGGATCGAAGTGCTGGACCTTGCGGACCATGTAACAAGTACCTCAGGCATGTTGAGGTTTGCAATGTCTTCAGACGCAAAGGAGTTTATTATAGGCACTGAAGTTGGAATCATGCACAGGCTGAAAAAGGAAAATCCCGGCAAGGTTTTCTATCCGCTTAGAAAAGACATGGTCTGTCCTAATATGAAAAAGACCACATTGGACAGTGTGCTGAGCGCGCTGAAAGAGATGAAAAATGTTATCAAGGTGCCTGAGCATATAAGGGTCCCGGCAAAGATTGCGTTAGACAGAATGCTGGCAATATAATCTGGTCGTGTCCTCCCTAAAACAAATAATCCTAAAAAGAACCAAGTCGGAAGGTCCCATCAGTTTTGAGACGTTCATGGAAATGGCGCTCTATTACCCCGGCCATGGTTATTACACAAAGGACTCTTCAAAAATCGGCAAGGCGGGCGATTTTTATACAAGCCCGCACCTCCACGCCATATTCGGCTCAATGATAGGAAAGCAGCTTATTGAGATGTGGGAGCTTATGGAAAGGCCGGACAGTTTCAGGGTCGTTGAGATGGGGGCCGGCATGGGCTATCTTGCAAAAGATATACTGGAATATTTGCAGCAGAAAGCAGTCAGTGATCAGCACTCAGCAAAGGGCAGGAATATCTTTGAGCATCTCAAATATTCAATAGTTGAGCTGAACCCCTCGTTTAAAGCAATTCAGCAGACCATGCTTAAAGACTTTCAGGACAAGGTAAGCTGGGCCGGTAACTTGAAAGAACTCGGGCCTGTTAAAGGCTGTTTCCTGTCAAATGAACTGCTTGATGCTTTTCCTGTAAGAATGATTGAGATGGATGATAAGTTGAATGAAATTTATGTATCAGTTCAGGGTGATGAGCTTGTTGAAATTAAGATGCCGTGCAATGAAGAGGTGGCAGGGTATCTGAAAGAGCTGGCTGTTGAATTGCCCAAAGGTTATAGAACAGAAGTAAACCTGAAAGCAAAGGACTGGCTGAAGGAAGTTAACGACAATCTATCTGAGGGCTTTGTTTTGACAATAGACTATGGTTACTCTGCATCAGATTACTACAGCGAAGACAGAAGCAGCGGGGCCCTTCTCTGTTATTATCAGCACCAGATGAATGAAGACCCTTATCAAAATATAGGTGACCAGGACCTGACTGTTCATGTGAACTTTTCATCTCTCAAAAAATGGGGAGAGGAACTGGGATTGAAGACAATAGGTTTTTGCCCACAGGGGACATACCTCGTCTCACTGGGGATTGATGAGGTCATTACAGCGCTTTACGGAGACTCACCAGATGCCTTTGAAGTAGCAAAGATCAAAGGCCTGATACTGCCACAAGGTATGGGGGTTTCGCACAATGTAATGGTACAATATAAGGGTGAAGGCAGGCCTGAGCTGAGAGGTTTTTCTTTAAGAAATCATATGGGGCGATTATAATCTGGTGATAAATATTGACAAATCCATGTTATATCTATTAATCTATTAAACTTAATTAGTTGAAATCACTCCAAATATTTAGGAAGGTGTATAGATGAAGACTTTATTTGCAAAAAAAGACGATATTAACCGTAAATGGTACGTAGTTGACGCAAAGGACCTGATTCTCGGCAGGATGGCTAGCAGGATTGCATCTTACCTGAGGGGCAAGCATAAACCTGTATTTACCCCAAATGTTGATACAGGGGATTTTGTGATTGTTGTGAATGCTGAAAAGGTAAAGGTTACAGGAAACAAGCTCACCGACAAAATATATTATACTCACACGGGCTACATAGGCGGCTTGAAAGAAAAGACCCTTAAAGACAGGCTTGCAGCAAAGCCTGAAGATGTTATAACAGATGCTGTGTGGGGAATGCTTCCGAAAAACAGGCTCGGCAGAGAGATGATAAAGAAGCTCAAGGTATATAAAGGTCCTAAGCATGACCACGCTGCTCAAAAACCAGAAGTTATAGAAATCTTAAAATAAGGAGTAATCAGATATGGCGTCGATTCAGCATGTTGCAACAGGCAGGAGAAAAAGATCAATCGCGAGGGTCAAACTGGTCCCGGGTACAGGCAATATTACTGTAAACAAGAGGACTATTGAGGACTACTTTCCAAGGGAAACCCTGAGAATGATTATCAGGCAGCCGTTACAGATCACCGGCATGACAGCCAAGTATGATGTAATAGTGAGTGTAAACGGCGGCGGTGACAGCGGGCAGGCAGGTGCTGTGAGACACGGCATTTCAAGGGCGCTGGTTGTTGCGGACGCCGACTTCAAAAGCAAGCTGAAAAAAGAAGGGCTTATGACAAGAGACCCCAGAGAAGTTGAAAGAAAGAAATACGGGCAGAAGGGCGCAAGAAGGAGATTCCAGTTCTCCAAGAGATAATAAGCGCATCTTCCATTATCGAGATAAAATTAAGGCCCGTTCTTCTGAGCGGGCCTTGTTTTTTTGACTCAATCAAAGCCATTTGAGACTGGAATCGTTTAATTTAGGTTTTAATTAAAACTGTAAACAAGAGGTGTTTTTGATATGATTAAGGTTGCGATTTGCGGAGGCAGTGGATATACAGGCGCGGAGCTTTTACGGATTCTTTTACTGCACCCTGAGGTTGAGATTACCGCTGTGACATCTGAAAGGTCTGCTGGCAAAAGGGTCACCGATCTGTACCCTCATTTGCATAAGTATGCTCATTTGGTTTATGAACACCTGGATAAAGAGAAAATCCTGAAAAAGGCGGACCTTTTTTTCATGGCCTTGCCACATGGGGCGTCCCAGGAGGCGGTTGATTATTTCTTTAAGAAGGGGAAGAAGGTTGTAGACCTTTCTGCAGATTACCGTATTTCTGATGCGGCGGTTTATGAGGAATGGTACAAAACATCTCATAACTATAAAACTACTCTAAAAAAAGCTGTCTATGGCTTGCCTGAACTTTATCGCAAACGCATACAGAAAGCTAATCTCGTTGCCAATCCCGGCTGTTATCCGACCAGCGCTATTTTGGGGCTATGTCCTGCGCTTAAAAAAGGCCTGATTGATATAAACTCAATTATAGTTGATTCAAAGTCCGGCACCTCAGGCGCAGGACGAAAGGCTGATGTTGCCTTTTCATACTGTGAGGTGAATGAGGGTTTCAAGGCCTACGGCATAGGTGTTCACAGGCACACGCCTGAGATCGAACAGGAAATATCCGGTATTGCGGGCAAGAGTATAAAGATAAACTTCACGCCCCATCTTGTTCCTATGGACAGGGGGATGATCGCTACGATTTACGGGAAGCTGGTTAAAGGTGCGGATACTTCCATCGTGCTTGCGGTCTATAAGAAGTTTTACGATAAGGAGCCTTTTGTTAATGTGCTGGATGAAGACAGGTATCCGAATGCCAAGAACGTGCGGGGCAGTAATTATTGCGAAATAGGTCTTAAAGTTAATAAGCGGACAAACACTCTGATTATAGTTTCAGCAATCGACAATCTCGTTAAAGGTGCGTCAGGACAGGCTGTCCAGAATATGAACATAATGATGGGCTTTGAAGAGACTACCGGGCTTGAATCCCTGGGGTTATTCCCATGAAAAAAGAAACAATGCATGCACCAAAAGGCTTTCTCTTTTCAACTGCTGAGGCTGCCATAAAAAAGCCCGGCAGGAAGGACCTTGCCCTTATCTATTCAGAAAAAGAAGCTGTAATCTCCGGCATGTTTACAACCAACAAGGTGAAGGCCGCTCCAGTCAAACTCGATATGAAGAGGAGCAGGGCAGGGAAGGGGCAGGCTATTATTGTCAACAGCGGAAATGCCAATGCCTGTACAGGCGAGCAGGGAATGAAGGATGCTGTTGAAATGACTGATCTTGTTGCCAAATATTTAAAATTGAAACCGGGGACGGTTTACGTGTGTTCCACTGGAGTTATCGGAACCCCAATGCCTATGGAGCGGATACGTCCAAAAATTGCCGGGCTTGCACAAGGTCTCGGAAAATCAGATATTCATTCCGTCTCCACCGCAATTATGACCACTGATACGTTCCCGAAGATAGTGAGCAAGAGGGTGATGATCGCCGGTAAAGCTGTCACCATATCAGGACTATGCAAGGGCGCCGGCATGATATGTCCAAACATGGCCACAATGCTCTGCTTTATCATGACAGATGCGCATATAGACAAGGCTGCTCTTGATGCTTCATTGAAACATGCAGTGCAAAAGTCATTGAACAGGATTACTGTTGACGGGGACATGTCTACCAATGATACTGTGCTTGTTATGGCTAACGGCATCGCAGGCAATCAGTTGATTACTGAAAAATCTGCCTCCTATAAGACCTTTGCGGCAACGATTGATAATATTTGCTATGAGCTAAGCAAATTGATAGTAAGTGATGGAGAAGGCGCTACAAAACTCATAGAGATCACCATAAAAAATGCCAGGAGTGAAGGTGAAGCTGAAAAGGGGGCTTTTGCAATTGCCAATTCCCTGCTTGTAAAGACAGCTATATATGGAAATGATTCCAACTGGGGACGTATCATGTGCGCCCTTGGGTATTCAGGGATAACCATAAAGGAAGATAAAATTGATGTCAATATCAACGGCCTAAAAACAGTCAGTAAAGGTCTCGGGACCGGAAAAGATAACGAGGCCAATGAGAAATTGAAGAACAAGGAAGTCCATATCGTCATTGACCTCCATCTTGGTAAGGGCGCTGCAAAGGTTCTTACGTGTGACTTGACGGAAGATTACGTCAAAATCAATGCAGAGTACCGGACATAACAGGACTAACGTACTGTATAGCAATTTCGTAGGAAATATCTGAGTGGGTGTAGGAAGGATCATTTGCTTCACAACCGAGTTCTCCTGTCCCGGCCTCTTTGCGGTTTCTGATCATTGTATTTATGACATATGTCAGATCAAAACCACCATCAACGCAGTCCTTGTTTAAACAGTCTAACCTGAAAACAGCATAACTGTCTGGAGAGAAATTAACGGTCCTGAGTAAGGATTTAGTTCCCCTCTGCTTGTACATCATGGAGATGATGATGTTTGCAACCTCAGGGAAGCTGCTGGAAACAGAGCCTGCATCAAGTTTCTGCTGCATCCTCTCCCTGGTCCTTTCCTTTTTTGCGCTATTCATTTTGTTATACCTGTTCCTTTAAGATGAAAAGGTTTTTTTGCAGGGCCTTTTCAGCTAAACAAAAATTAACGAGATTTATCACTTTTAGGGCCTTTCAGTCCCTGTTCAGAAGCAAAGTGTGCCTTGGACGGATGCTTATGGGTAAGAAAATATTTACATCTTCACTATAACACAATTAGGCCCTTTTAATCCCTTGCAGCAAGCCAGTTTAAGACTGCCTTGCTGTGGTTGACAGCGATGGCTTATGATTATTTCTTGCAAACAGCGCTTATGATGGTATAATGATGAAAGTTAATTTGCAGAGGAGATTGCCAAGATGGAACACAACACACAGCTTATGCCCGGGAAGGAAAAATTTATAATCAACTATAACAATGTAAGGTATATTTTGCTAAAAGAAACATCTATTCGCATTTATTTCCAGGGGACTGATTTTATTCAATTTGGTCTAACCGATACGGAAGGCCAGATGAAGGTCTCTGAAAAGGAACTGGAGACCTTCAAGAAACTCTGTGAAAATATATATAGAGAGTCCCTTGTAATGGAAATAGGGAAATAATCCGCATAACTAATTTATTATTTTTAGCGCACGCTCAAAGTGTTCTTTCAGTTTTTTTGTATCATTATGCAAGTCATTGAGTATCTTTGACAGTTCTGTATTGCCAGTGCCGGACATTTTTTCTGACCATTCCTTATAACTCTCAGCATGTTCATCATTGTGTTCCATCCAGTGATGCAGTAATGTCTTTAATTTTTCCAGCTCATTCATTTTTTCTCCTTTCACCTCTGCGGTCTTTGTGATCTCTGTTGTGAAGCTATTGTGACTATCATGCCTGTGAAACAGGTAATGTGAATGTAAATGTTTGTGCGTTACGTCCCCATGACTGTGCATGTGCTCGTGTATTAAATTAACTTTTAAAAGCAGGTCCTCATCGTGCAGGATTTCGCTGGTAGCCCCGATTTTTTCAATGCAATGGGATTCAGAAAGCACAGCTACCCTTGCCTGGAGTTCATCAACAAGGGAGAGGTCGTGGGTGGCTATTATGATGGTCTTACCTGCTTCATTAAGTGCAAAAAACAGTTCCATGAGAAAACACTGTGTTCTTGGATCCAGGCCGGTTGTCGGTTCATCGAGGAGCAGCACTTCAGGGTTCATTGTAAGAACAGAGCCTATGGCTATTTTCTTTTTCTCCCCCCCGGATAGCATATGCGAAGGGCGGTCTTTAAGGTTTTCTATGTTGAGCATTTTCATGACCTCAAAGGCCCTGTCCAAGGCTTCGTTCTCTTTTAACCCGAGTTGAAGCGGACCGTAAAGCAGTTCATCAAGAACGGTTGGACAGAACAACTGTACATCCGAGTCCTGAAACACGTATCCAACTCTTTCGCGAAAAAATCTCAGGAATTCCCTGTCTTTGAGGGTCTTTTCAGATACCTCATGGCCTTTGAATGAGATGGTACCGTCTGACGGATGTATAAGGCCGCTCATTATCTGAAGGAGGGTTGACTTGCCGCTCCCATTTGACCCTATGATTGAAAACTTGTCTCCTTCTTTAACATCAAGGCTGATATTTAAGAGTGCCTGGATCTTTCCATAGTATTTATAATTTACATTTTCAACTTTTATTATATCTTCCATAATCCTGCCTTAAATCCATAGAAATAAAATACCAACTGAAAAAGAAGCAATTCCTGCGGCCCAGTCGAGACTACTCATTTTTTTAAAACCGGGCAACCTGACCTCGGTTGTAAAGCCCCTTCCTAACATGGCCTTAAATATCTCATCACACTTGAGCTGGGTTTTTCTGAAGATAAAGGCGATCCTGCCTGTGATCCATCTTCTCCCCTCAGCATTATTCAACTCACCTAGAAGCCGGCTCTTTTTGGCCAAATGCATGTCTTCAACGGTTTTTGCGAAGATGAATATATATTTATAGGAGAGGGTTATTATCATCAGAAAAACATCAGGGACCCGCAGTGCCTTCAGTGCCTTGATAATATCCTGAAAGTAAGTAGTATGTAGTACGAAAAGAGAAATTGCTATTGAATTCATCACTCGCAGCGTAAGCAGGACCACTCCATAAGACCCCTCCCTGGTAATCCCTATTTCGGTCGGTATGTGATATATCCAGAAATCATAAGGACGCGGGAGCTTAATCAGCGGTAAAATGATCTCCCCCTTGCTGATAAGGTTCAGCGCTGAAGGTGCTGCAACAAGAAATCCAAAAATAAACCCAAATATAAGAACTCGTCTGTAAAATTCGGTAAGGTCAATTCGTGCTGCCAGGCAAAGCAGAAAAATGAAGACCGCTATCGTGGCTTCCGGCATAATCTCTTTTTTTAAGCTTACGATAATAATAAAAAAAATCCCTGCGAGCGTTTTAATCCTGGCGTCCAGTTTCTGAAACAGTCCTTCCTTGGAGGCGAGTTCCCACTGGATGTATCCTGTTTTAATGACTTGTGACAGACTTTTCAATCCCTTGTCTATAAAAGAGTTCCGTTTAAGGTGCATGGCATGACCATGCTCCTGAAACTCTGATCCGGTATGATTTTTCAGCAGAAAAGAGGGGATTTTATTTCCCATTTCAGAACTTAACTGTTATTCCAGCAAGGACCATATAGTCGGGTTCTGCCTTGTTGAGTCCTCCTTTAATTCCGAGATCAAAGTCGAAATTATCAGTAATGGAATAAACAAAACCGCCCAGGATAAAAGCAGGATTTGTGCTGGAAGTCCTGTCAGGATTTTTCTCTGCCCCGATGTTTGCAACAACCTTCAGGTGGTGAGCAACTTCAACTTCAGTAGCAAACGACGCGTGCCAGATGTCCTTGTCTTCATCTACCTTGTTTTCATTTCTTATATAGCCGAGATTGAGGTGAAAAGCCCATGGTTTTATCTCTTTAGTGGTAATTAAAAACATATGGTAAGTGGTCCGACCCTGTCCTAATCCTTTTTCATCATCCCCTGTCGGTAATGTAAGGCCTGGCTTTACCGATAAACTCCATCCATCTTTTTCGTAGAAACGCCATTTCAGATCAAGGCCGACGTCTGAGATGCCGTCGTTAGATACAGTGCTTGTGGAATCTTTTTCTCTTATAAAGCTGTAAGGCATTCCTACTGAGATATCCAGCGTGTCCGAGAGGCCGTACGTTAGAGTGGTATTAATATCGGTCTGGTCTGTTTTGACCCCATTAGTGCTGTCATGGGCGAATTGCCCGTTAACTTCAAGCTGGAACTTTTTCTTGCCCTGAGTGCCTGTATCGTCTGTAATGAGAGGATGAAATGCAAAAGCGCTGCCTGAAAATAAAAGTCCGGCAAATAGAACTGAGACCGTCCATAACGCAATAAAACTCTTTCTCATAAAACCCTCCGCATTGCTTTTACTCTATATTATATCACTGTTCAGGTCCATGGACTTTTTAAAAGCTTTTTTATGATTTACAAGACCCGTCAAGGTTCATTCCCATGTCTATTTTTGATCAGGAACCTTGATAACACATATACAATCGCTCCTATTACGGCTATGCCGAGAATTCCTGAGGCGATGTAAGAAATAATCTGGGTTGTCAGTGAAGCTCCTTCCCCGCCGAAATTGTAGTCAGGGACGGGTGCTTTCCAAAGATCAGAGATCTTTTTCATCCCTGCGGGGACATAACCCAGCATTTTCCCAATCTTATCCAGTCCCCATTCACCCCACGCGTCTTCGGAATGAAACTTTTCAGGAAGGACAATGCCGAGAGGCGATAATAATGCCATTATAAAAAGCCCGATCATGAGTTTTTTCTGAAAACCGGTCATTGCCATTAACCTTTTTTAATCGCATAAACGAGGTCGTGTTCATTTTTAAGGAAGTATTTTAAAAGCATTACTGTCACCGCTCCTTCAACAATACTGAATAAGGCCATATGTTCTATCGCCATAGCGGGCAATGCTATTGAAAGAGGGTAGGGTGCGTAAAGTGCCCGACCGTCAGGCCCTTGGGCGATTATTGGTTGGATACCGAATTCAAAGGCCGTTACGACAGCGGCAATGGAAAGTCCCATATAGCCGGAAAAAAAAGCGGCGATATTTGCCCTCAAGCCGCTCTCTGCTCTTCCCTTTAAGAGTTTGAATGTCCAGTAAGAGACAAAGGGCATTACAATTGCCATATTAAAACAGTTGGCGCCGATGGCGGTTATTCCGCCGTCGCCGAAAACTATAGCTTGAATGATAAGTACGACAGATACGGCTATGACCGCTGTCCATGGCCCTAAAAGTATAGCGATAATGCCTGCTCCAACCGCGTGTCCAGTTGTTCCCCCTGGAATCGGTATGTTGAACATCTGAATGAGGAATGAAAAGGCTGCTGCCATTGCCATATAAGGGACCTGTTTTGACGAAAGTTCAGCTTTTACTTTTTTAAGAGCAATTGACCATGCAGCAACAGACACTCCAAAGAGCGGAATGTAAGTTTGGGGACTCAAATAACCATCTGGAATGTGCATAATAACCTCCTGAAATATTGTAACACAAAAATATTATACGTGCTACCGTTCGGCCAAAAAAATATTACTATAGATGTTTGCCGGATGTTGTTATCGAAAGCTTTCCGTGTTTCACCCCCTTTGTGCCTATAAGCCTGTCGGCTATGGCCTTTATGTCCTTTGCCATGCCTTTTACTACAATGACCTCAAGGCAATTATGCTCATCGAGATGGATATGCATTGAAGAAATGATCGAATTAAAGTAATGGTGCTGCAGATCTGTGAGTGCGTCCGTAAGCTCCCTGGTCTCGTGCGAATAAACTATTGTAATAGATCCCATTGTCTCGGACGAGGAGGATTCCCATTCTTCCATAACGAGACTGTCCCTGATAAGGTCCCTGATCGCCTCGCTTCGGCTAGCATAACCTTTTTTCCCAATGAGGCTATCGAACCGTTCAAGCAGGACATCATCAAGTGATATGCCGAATCTGATTATAGACATGTGCTACTAAACCTCCACTTTGTGCTACTGTATCATCCCTCTCGAATAATTGTCAACATTAATACTTCTACAAGACCGTTGTTGTTCCACCTGCTGCAAGAGTTGCGGGACTGAATCATATCGTCCCTATGCGCTGGCTCCCTCTGCCAACAGTAATGTTCCGTATTACTTTAGCAGCCGCTTTGTAATTGGCATCACCATCCTGGTTTGCCTTTATTTTGCATTTCCCAGCTTTTAAGCTGGTGACAGCATTGCCGCTTACTGTGCATACATCCGTTGTTGTACTCGTGAAGGTTACTGCCAAGCCAGAGGTAGCTGTGGCGCTCACAGTCGTTGTTCCACCTGTTGCAAGAGTTGCTGGACTGAATCTTATCGTCCCTATTCGCTGGTTCCCCTTGCCGACAGTAATGTCCTTCATCACTTGCAAAGCCTCACTATAATTGGTGTTCCCTGCCTGGTTTGCAGCGATGGTACAGGTCCCGGCTGCAACAATAGTTATGGTGCTGCCGTTCGCTCCGCCGGTAGTACACACCTCAGACGTCGTCGAACTGAACGTAACCGGGTTGCTGGAACGCCCTCCTGTCGCACGCACTGTAAACGGTACCGCTCCATATGTCTTCCCTCCTGGCGTCCTAAAAACGATCGTTTGAGACGCCTGTCCCACTGTAAAGCGTTGCGTTATTTGCGTAGCCGGATTGTAATTTGCGTTACCAGCTTGGTCCGCAGCTATTGTGCATGTCCCTGTTGTTATACCGGTGACTGCTCTGCCGCTAACTTTGCATATATCGGTTGTTGTACTCGTGAATGTTACTGCTAAGCCCGAGGTAGTTGTAGCGCTCATCCTTGCTCTTCCGCCTACCTCAAGGGTTTCGGGACTGATACTGATAGTCTCTATGCTCTGATTGCCCTTGCCTACAGTAATGTTCTGCGTCGCCTTCTCAGCTGCACTGTATCCGGCGTTACCAGCCTGGTTTGCCGCTATTGTGCATGTTCCGGCTGTTACGCCGGTGACTGTGCCGTCGCTTACTCTGCAAACGCGTGTTGTTGTACTTGTAAATGTTACAGTTAAGCCGGAGGTAGCTGTAGCGCTGACTGTTGTTGTTCCACTTACCTCAAGGGTTTCGGGACTGAAACTGATGGTCTCTATGCTCTGGCTCTCCTTGCCGACAGTAATGTTCCGTATCACTTGCGCAGCGGCACTATAAGTGGCATTACCAGCCTGGTTTGCCGCTATTGCGCATTTTCCGACTTTTACGCCGATGACTGTGCTGCCGTTTAGTGTGCATACATCTGTTGTTGTGCTCGTAAATGTTATCTCCAGGCCGGAAGTAGCCGTAGCGCTGACCACTGTAGTGCTGCCTATCTCAAGGTTTGCTGGACTGAAGCTTATCGCCTTTATGCTCTGGTTTATTTTAGTGACAGTAATGTTCTGTGTCACCTGGGGGGCCGCTATGTAGCTGGCGTTACCTGCCTGGTTTGCCGCAATGGTACAGGTCCCGGCCGCAACTGCAGTTATGGTGCTGCCGTTTGTTCCACTGGAGGTACACACTTCAGGAGTTGTTGAACTGAACGTGACCGGGTTGCCGGAACGTCCTCCTTTTGCACTAACTGTAAAAGATGCAGCTCCAAATGTCTTCTTCCCCTGTGCCTTAAAACTGATAGATTGAGGGACTTGGGCCACTGTAAATTCCTGTGTCACCTGTGTTGCCGCGGCATAGTTTGTGTTACCGGCCTGATCGGCTGCGATCGTACAGGTCCCTGCCGCTACTATAGTTACGGTGTTACCATTTTTCCCGCCAATTGTACATACACCCGTTGTCGCAGAACTGAAGGACACCGGGTTGCCGGAAGCCCCTCCTTTCGCTCTCACTTTAAAGGGCGCCGTTCCATATGTTTTCCCTCCCAGGGCCCCGAAACTGATCACCTGGGAAGCTTGTCCCACTGTAAAGCTCTGCGTCACCTGTGATGCAGCGGAATAGTTGCTGTCACCGTCCTGATCTGCTGCGAGCGTACAGGTCCCCACCGCTACTATAGTTACGGTGCTGCCATTAGTTCCCTTGGCAGTACATACTTCGGGAGTTGTTGAACTGAAGGACACGGGATTGCCTGAAGCCCCTCCCGTCGCGCTAACGCTAAATGGCGCTGCTCCATACATCTTTCCTTCAACGGTCACGAATTTGATTACCTGGGACGCCTGTCCTATTGTGATGCTTTGCGTCACCTGTGTTGCAGCAGAATAGTTGGTGTTACCGGCTTGATCTGCCGCGATGGTACAGATCCCCACTGCTGCTATAGTTACAGTGCTGCCGTTCGTTCCACCGGTAGTACATACCCCGGGAGTTGTCGAACTGAACGTCACAGGGTTGCCCGAAGCTCCTCCTGTCGCACTCACTGTAAAAGTCGCCACTCCGTAAGTCTGCTGTCCGGGCGGTCCAAAAACGATCGTCTGAGACGCCTGGCCCACTGTAAGGCCCTGCGTTATCTGCTTTGCCGCATTGTAATTGGCATTGCCCGCCTGGTTCGCAGCTATCGTACATGTTCCAGCTGTTACGCCGGTAACTGTGCTGTCGCTTACTGTGCATACACCCGTTGTTGTGCTCGTGAAGGTCACCGGCAAGCCAGAGGTAGCTGTGGCGCTTACTGTTGTTTTCTGGCCTATCGAAAGGGTAGCGGGACTGAAGCTGATTGTACCTATGTCCTGACTCCCTTTGCCTATAGTAATGTCCTTTTTCACCTGCGCTGCTGCATTGTAGTTGACGTTACCATTATTACTCGCCAGTATTGTGCATGTCCCTGCTTTTACGCCGGTGACTGTACTGCCGCTTACAGTGCATATACCAGTCGTTGAACTCGTGAATATTACATCTAAGCCTGAGGTGGCTGTAGCTTTTACCGTTGTTGTCTGGCCTGACGTAATGGTCGCTGGACTGAAGCTGATCGTCCCTATGGTCTGATTCCCTTTGCCTACAGTGATACTCCGGGTGACCTGGGGCGCGGCAGCATAGTTGGCGCTGCCTGTCTGGTTCGCGGCTATCGTGCATGTTCCCGCTGTTACAGCGGTGACGGTGCTGCTGCTTACTGTGCATACCTCTGTTGTTGTACTCGTGAACGTAACCGCCAAGCCCGTGGTAGCCTTAGCGCTAACCGTTGTTTTTCCGCCTACTGCTACAGTTGCGGTGAAGCTGATCGCCCCAATGCTCTGGCTCCCCTTGTCAACAGTAATGTCCTGCGTCACCTGGGGCGCAGCGGCATAGTTGGTGTTGCCGGTCTGGTCCGCTGCTATCGTGCATGTTCCCGCTGTCACAGCGGTGACTGTAAAGCCGCTTACTGTGCATACGCCTGTAGTTTTGCTCGTGAATGCAACCGCTAAGCCAGTGGTAGCTGTGGCACTTGCAGTTGTCTTTCCACCTACCGCAAGAGTTGCGGGAGCAAAGCTGATTGTCCCTATGCTCTGGCTTTTCTTGTTGACAGTAATGTTCTGCGTTACCTGGACAGCCGCACTGTAATTGGTATTGCCTGCCTGGTTCGCCGCTATCTTACATGTTCCCCCCCCTACTATAGTTACAGTGCTGCCGTTAGTCCCGCTGGTTGTACATACTACCGGCGTAACCGAACTGAAGGTCACCGGGTTTCCGGAAGCTCCTCCTGTTGCACTGACCGTAAACGGCTCCGCGCCATAAATCTGATTTCCCTGTGCATCAAAAACGACCGTCTGGGGAGCCTTGCCTACTGTGATGCTCTTGGTCACCTGTGGTGCAGCGGCATAGTCGGTATTGCCTGCCTGGTTCGCCGCTATCTTACATGTTCCCCCCCCTACTATAGTTACAGTGCTGCCGTTAGTCCCACTGGTTGTACATACTCCGGACGTAGTCGAACTGAAGGTCACCGGGTTGTCCGAATCTCCTCCTGTCGCATTTACCGTAAATGGTGCTGCTCCATATGTTTTTCCACTAATTGTCCCTATGATGATCGCCTGGGACGCCTTACCCACTGTGAAGCTCCTTGTTACCTGTATCGCGGGGGAATAGTTGGCGTTGCCGGCCTGGTCGGCGGCGATGGTACAGGTCCCCGCCGCTGCTATAGTTATGGTTTTGCCATTAGTTCCTCCGGCAGTACACACTTCAGGCGTAGTCGAACTGAACAACACCGGGTTGCCCGAAGCTCCTCCAGTCCCGTTTACCGTAAATGGTGCTGCTCCATATGTCTTCCCTCCCAAGGCCGCAAAAGTAATCACCTGAGATGCCTGTGCCACTGTGAAGTTCTGGGTTACCTGAGTCGCGGCAAAATAGCTGGCATTACCGGCCTGGTCTGCAGCGATTGTACAGGTTCCTGCTGTAACGCCGGTGATAGCTTTGTTTAGTACTGTGCAAACACCTGTCGTTGTGCTGGTAAATGTTACTGTCAAGGCGGAGGTGGCAGTAGCGCTTACTGTTGTTGTTCCTGCTACTGCAAGGGTTGCTGGACTTAAGCTCATAGCCCCTATGGTCTGGGTCCCCTTGCTTACTGTTATATTTTGAGTTACCTGGGCGGCAGCGTTGTAATTGGTATTGCCGACCTGGTTCGCGGCTATCGTACATGTTCCGACTGTTTTCCCGGTGACGACGCTTCCGCTTACTGTGCATATAGCCGTTGTTGTACTTGTGAAAGTTACAGTTAAACCTGAAGTAGCAGTACCGCTCACAGTTGTTGTTCCGCCTGCTGTAAGGGTATCGGGACTGAAACTGATGGCCCCTATACTCTGGCTTGCCTTGCTGACAGTAATGTTCCGGGTCACCTGTGTTGCTGCATTGTAATTGGCATTTCCCGCCTGGTTAGCCGCTATCGTACATGTTCCAGCTGTTACGGCGGTGACGGTGCTGCCGCTAACTGTGCATTTACTTGTTGTTGTGCTCGTGAATGTTATCTCTAAGCCGGAGGTGGCTGTAACACTTGCCGTCGTTGTTCCGCCTACGGCAAAGGTCGCGGGAGTGAAGCTGATAGTACCTATTGTCTGGCTTGCCTTGCCGACAGTAAAGCTCTGCGACACCTGGACAGCAGCACTGTAAGTGCTATTGCCTGCCTGGTCCGCCGCTATTGTACATGTCCCCGCTGCTGCTATAGTTACAGTGCTGCCGTTCGTTCCACCGGTAGTGCATACGTCTGTTGTTGCACTTGTAAATGTTATCGTTAAGCCGGAGGTAGCTGTAGCACTCACTGTAAACGGTGCTGCTCCATATGTTTTACCTGCCAGTACCCCGAAACTGATAGTCTGGCTGCCCTTTGGGGTTACAGGACTGGAGGCGGTGGAGTCCACGCTGGTCCCGACGGTATTGCTGGCAGTCACTGTAAAAGTGTACTCAGTGCCGTTGGTCAGTCCGGTAACCACGTGACTGGTAGCGGTTGTTCCGGCATTGCTGTCTGTTCCTCCCGCCGGACTGGATGTAACGGTATAACCGGTAATCGCACTGCCGCCATCCCATGCAGGCGCGGTAAAGGTAATGGTTGCCTGTCCGTTGCCGGCAGACGCACTTACTGAAGTGGGCGCGCCGGGAATAGTGGTTGCAGCGAAATCCTGAGTGTTATCTGCTATTACATTAGAAAAGGAACTGTTAATCGGACTGAAGGTTACGTTGGCTTTCGCAGGAGTAACTGTATAATCACCCGCTTCGGTCACAATAAAAAAGTAGGTCCCATCGGGTCCCGTTGTTTTTACGCCAGCGGCATCACCCGACAGTGTGACAGTTGCGCCGCTTACTGCACTGCCGTTACCAAAAGCTAATCTGCCGCTGATTAAATGAGTAACAATGGTTGTAGCAGGATCGATAAATGAAAAAGTAGTTGAGACGCCGGAGGCCGAACCAATGTTATCTATGCTTATTCCACAGGGACTCCCGTCGGAGAGAAAACAGGCGGGGTTTGAAAAATCGTTAAATTGTATGCGTCCGGATTCCGAGTTCAGGCATTGAAATTCATCGCCGACACCGTCGCTTAAAGTAGTCCCATCGGTACGAAAGTAATACATAAAAAAGGGCGGTCCGCTAAGGTTGGCCCACATACCGGCAGATTCGTTAACCCTGCTTATGCATAAGCCGCTTCCAGGCAGATTGGATTCAAATTGACCGGCAGCTTTTCGATATTCCAAAACAAGGAATTCATTGGAACCCGAAATCCTTATTTTATAACTGTTATCTGTCGATTGAGTAATGTCATTTATTGTATACGTATCAAATATGGTAATTTCCGGTATAGCGGCAATCCAACCCGTAAATTTATTTTTCATGTAGGCCCCGGAGTGCGCCGGTAAAGCCAATGACATGACGTCCCAGACGCCAACCGGACTGCGTTCCCCGTTATTCCGAAGATCGGGATATCCAAATGAATGTCCCATTTCATGAATTTCTGTCGAAGCAATATATGACTCAGGATCATCCTGGGAGGCTGTGACCCAGGTGTAACTTCCTACCTGTTTTCCATTAATCACAATACCTCCGCTCAAATCAAATGTAGCCCTTGAATAAAACATAGCGGGCAATGTGTTTAAAGCCGTGGAATAAACCTCAAAAGCAATATGATCAATGTATCCGTCGCTGTCTGTGTCTAAATCCAACCCGCCAGGAATTAGAGCATTGATGGCGTTGAGTGCGTTAGTTACCAGGTCAGTCTCGCGGTCAATCCCTTCGGACCCCTGATAACCACCTGGATTTGTTGTCTCGTCATATGGCAAATAGTACGTAGTCGGATAGGCGTCCTGGTAAGAGACTACGGCTCCATCGCTGGGAGAAGGGTAAAATGTCGAATCGACTGTCAGGGTGTTATAAGAACTTTCAAGATAAAAATTCTTAAGCGATTTGCTATCTGAATTAAACAGGCCGTCATAATATGAAAAAGGCTGGGTGAATTCCGGCTGATCGCTGAACCTGATAAAAACTACCAGGTTGTTTATTGTGCCTGTCGTCGGTGCATAAGGCCTGGCTATGACCGGGTTGGATAATCCGGATGGCGAGCTGGACCCGGCAATATTGTCTGCGGTCACTGAAAATTCATAGGACGTTCCGTTCGTCAGGCCCGTAATAATATGAATGGTGTCGGTCGTCCCGGCATTGCTGTCAATGCCGCCTGCCGGGCTGGAAGTAACAGTGTACCCGGTAATCACGCTGCCTCCATCCGATGCGGGTGCGGCGAATGTAACAGTCGCCGCATCTCTCACAGACCAGGCGGGACCAATTGTCGGGGCTTCCGGAACAGTTATTGCGGTGGCAATGCTGAAGGGGAATACAAAAGCGATAAGGCTTATTAGCGTAAACATAAGAGATAAAACTGTTCTGGTACAATGTAACACGTTCAGTCCCCCAATGAGTACGCAGAAGCTACCGTAATCATATCTACTTATATATTATGGATAATCTACCAGATGTGTAAAGGTGAATTTCACACCTGTCCATCCAATATTATTATCGTAAATATCTGAATAAACAGTAGTTTCGAATAAAATAAGAAGCAATTGAGGATTGCAAAGCCGGGATTGTTCAGGTAGTCTTTTCCTGCCTGCTTATCAACTCTCTGAATATTTGACCTTAATAGCATACAACGTTTAATATATTTGCTATGCTTGAACCGGAAAAACAGCTTGAAATTATAAAGAGGGGCACCGTCGAGATAATAATCGAGAAAGACCTCCTGAACAAACTTGAAAGGGCATATAAGGCGGGAAAGCCTTTAAAAATAAAGGCCGGCTTCGACCCTACCGCTCCCGATATACATCTCGGCCATACCGTATTGCTCGAAAAAATGAGGCAGTTCCAGGAACTCGGGCACGAGGTCACATTCCTGATAGGAGATTTTACAGGCATGATCGGCGATCCTACAGGCAGGTCGGAACTCAGGAAGCCCCTGACAAAGGAAGAAGTACTGAAAAATGCCGAGACCTATAAGGAACAGGTTTTTAAGGTCCTCGATCCGGAAAAAACAAGCATAAGGTTCAACAGCGAGTGGCTTGAAAAAATGACGGCCATGGAGGTCGTCAGGCTGGGTGCCATGCGGACGGTGGCAAGGATGCTCGAGAGGGAGGACTTCAAGAAACGTTTCAACAGCCAGCAGGACATAACAATACTCGAATTTTATTATCCTCTTTTTCAGGCATATGATTCTGTGCATCTTAAGGCTGATGTTGAGCTTGGAGGTAACGACCAGCGGTTTAATCTGCTTATGGGAAGGTCCATGCAAAAGACCATGGGCATGGAGGAGCAGGTTGTCTTAATGATGCCACTTCTGGAAGGGACAGATGGCGTCCACAAGATGTCCAAGAGCCTGGGCAACTATATCGGCATTTCAGATTCTCCGAAGGAAATGTACGGCAAGCTGCTTTCGATCAGTGATGAACTGATGATCAAATATTATGAATTGCTGAGCCGCGTCAGCCTGGAAGAATTAAAGACCATAGAGGAAGGGATAAAGAGCGGTGCTGTTCACCCCAAAAAGGCAAAGGAAGACCTTGCCCTTGAGATTGTTGAGAGATATTGGGGAAGGGACGCCGCAATACATGCCAAAGAGGAATTTGAACATATCTTTAAGGATAAGGGCCTGCCTGATGATGTCCCGGAAGCTGCGATAACTTGGGAAGATGAGGAAATGTGGCTACCCGGGATCATGAAAATGACCGGTCTTGTGCCGAGTACCGGAGAGGCGATAAGACTGATAAAACAGGGCGCAGTGCAGGTTGATAATATAAAGGTAGACAGTCCTGACAAGAAGCTCAAAAAAGGGAATTACTTGATCAGGGCAGGCAAAAGGAAGTTCGTCAGGGTCTCTTAATTATTTTGACTGGAAAATAGGGACAACTCTCTGCTAAAATTAAAGCCGACTTTTTTATAATGGGGGATTAAATTTATGACTGGACATACTGCGATAATAACTGGCGGCGGTCGCGGCATCGGGAAGGCAATAGCAGAATCTTTTGCCAGGCGCGGAGCTAATATCGTGATAGTTGATGTTAACCTGGATATTGCGAAGGAAACTGCTTTGGAGCTTGAGAAGACCGGGATAAAAAGTCTTGCCATGAAAGCGGATGTCTCGAACTCAACGGATGTGGCTAAAATTTTTGAGAATGCGCTTAAAGAGTTCGGGAAGGTCGAGATACTTGTTAATAATGCCGGAATTACACGCGATGGTCTCCTGATGAGGATGAAGGAAGAGGATTGGGACGCGGTAATGAACATCAATTTAAAAGGGACCTTCCTCTGTTCAAAGGAAGCCGTGAAGGTCATGTCAAAGCAGCGGTACGGCAGGATTGTAAATATAGCCTCGGTAGTTGCGTTTATGGGGAACCCGGGCCAGGCTAATTACAGCGCTTCCAAGGCGGGCATCGTAGGGCTTACGAAGACTGTTGCAAGAGAATATGCGAGCAGAAATATTACTGTTAACGCGGTCGCTCCAGGTTTTATCACTACTGCAATGACAGATGCGCTGCCTGAAAACGTAAAGATGGAAATGCTGAAGAATATTCCAATCAGTAAATTTGGAACAATTGAAGATGTAGCGAACGCCGTTTTGTTTTTTGCATTACCTGAGTCAGGGTATATAACCGGGCAGGTAATTCATGTCAACGGCGGAATGTATATGTAAGCATGGCAGTGGATTCATGACTCATAACTAAAAAATTTGGAGGTAGTGATGGTAGAGGAAAAGGTAAAAGAGATTATATCAAAGCAGCTCGGGGTAGACCAGTCTGAGGTGACTCCTGAGGCTTCATTCGTGGAGGACCTTGGCGCAGATTCACTGGATACTGTTGAACTTGTTATGGCATTTGAAGAGGCCTTTAATATCGAGATACCTGATGAGGATTCTGAAAAGATAGGAAAGGTAAAAGACGCGGTAGAATACATAACTAATAAGGTTGGTAAATAAGCTCTGTTTCAGGAAAATGGGGCTGAATAATTGAAACTATGATTGAAAAAAGAAGAGTAGTTATTACAGGCTTGGGACTTGTCACGCCAATCGGCATTGGTGTTGATGCATCATGGAAAGCCGCCCTTGAAGGCAGGTCAGGCGTAGTCCCGATTACGCACTTTGATGCTTCAGCCCTCCCTGTGCGGATTGCAGGAGAGGTAAAGGAAATAAAAAAGATGGACAGGTTTATCCATCTTGCAATGGCTGCTGCGACAATGGCTGTTGAAGACTCAGGCCTGAAGATTAACGATGAAAATGCTGAAAGGGTTGGGGTCGTTATCGGAGCAGGTATGGGCGGTCTGCCTACCATTGAGCATTATCACAAGATATTGCTCGAAAAGGGCCATAGAAGGATCTCCCCGTTTTTCATTCCCATGATTATCATTAACCTTGCTTCAGGAAACGTTTCTATAAAATATGGCGCAAAGGGACCCAATTCCGCTGCTGTTACAGCATGTGCAACCGGCAGTCATTCCATTGGAGACGCTTTCAGGATAATCCAGCGGGACGAGGCCGATGCCATGATCACCGGGGGGACCGAGTCTGTTATAACATCTCTCGGTATTGCAGGCTTCGCAGCTATGAAGGCCCTTTCAACCCGCAATGATGAGCCTGAAAAGGCGAGCAGGCCCTTTGATGCGGCAAGGGACGGCTTTGTAATGGGTGAGGGCTCAGGAGTGGTAGTTATAGAGAGCCTTGATAATGCGCTTAAAAGAGGTGCGAAAATATATGCGGAAATTGTTGGATATGGAATGTCATGCGACGCATACCACATTACAACGCCTGCGCCGGGAGGCGAGGGGGCTGCAAGGTGCATGAAGGCGGGCATTAAGGATGCCGGTATCGCCCCTGAAGAGATCAATTACATAAATGCTCACGGCACATCCACAAAATACGGCGATGAGCTTGAAACCGCCGCCGTTAAAAAAGTATTTGGAGAGCATGCATATAAACTCTGCATGAGCTCCACAAAATCCATGACCGGACACCTGCTTGGCGCTGCAGGTGGCGTGGAAGCGATATTCTCCGTTCTGAGCATACATAATAATACAGTGCCCCCTACGATAAATCTTGAAAATCCCGACCCTGAATGCGACCTTGATTATGTGCCTAACAGGCCAAAACAGGCGGATGTAACTTGCGCGATGTCTAATTCCTTTGGGTTTGGTGGAACTAATGCCTGTCTTATCTTCAAAAAATATAGAGGAAATTGAAGGCTCTTTAGGGTATCAGTTTAGTAATAAAAAAATACTGATAAAGTCTCTTACCCACAAGTCATATTTCCACGAGCATCCCAATAATGCCGACGCATACAATGAAAGACTTGAATTTCTTGGTGATTCGGTGTTGGGTTCAGTCATTGCCGAGGCCTTTTTTCTCGATAAAAGGCTGTTTTCAGAGGCTGACATGTCAAAGATGAAGTCCTACCTCGTTAATGAGTCAGTACTCTTTGAGATAGCTACACAACTTTCGCTTGGAAAATATCTGAGGCTTGGAAAGGGAGAAGAATCAACAGGTGGAAGGCAGAAGAGGTCTATACTTTCAGATGCTGTTGAGGCACTTTTAGGTGCTGTTTTTATAGACAGTGGATATGAAACAACAAAGTCTGTAATACTCGGGCTTTTTGAGGACAGGCTTGAAAATGTCATCTTGAGTAAAGAGGGGCATGATTTCAAGAGCGAATTGCAGGAAAAATGCCAGGGCATATTCGGGGTGCTGCCTGATTACAGGATTGTAAAACAGGAAGGCGAAGAGCATAGGAAGGTATTTACATCCGAGGTTTACATAAAGAACGAGTTGTATGGAAGCGGCGCCGGCAAAAGTAAGAAAGAGGCCCAAATGGCAGCTGCAAAAGAAGCGTTGGAAAGGTTGCTTGCTAAATGAATCAGCAAGGGGCCTAATCCTTAAGCATTTCCTCTATGGTTATCTTCACGGACTCTCCAAGGGCATCCAAGTCATAACCGCCTTCAAGCACAAAGATAAACGGTTTTGATATGCTTGAGAGGATATTGAAGACGATTCCTCTTATTCCTTCATCTGAAATTCTGATGCTCGAAAGAGGGTCTTCCCTGCGTATATCATAGCCGGCAGAAACAAGCACCAGGTCAGGTCCGAATTTATTTATTATATTGGGAAGTATGTCCTGATAAATGTAGAGATACTCCTTGTCTCCGGAGCCTGCCTGCATCGGCATATTGTAGGTATACCCTTCTCCTTTGCCTTTCCCTTTTTCTGCTTCACTGCCCGTTCCGGGATAGTGCGGATACTGATGAGTGCTGAAGTAAAATACAGAGTCATCATCCTCAAATATATGTTGGGTCCCGTTTCCATGATGGACATCAAAATCTATTATGAAAATCTTTTCGTAGCCTATCCTCCGGGCGTATCGTGCGCCGACAGCGATGTTATTGAATATGCAGAAACCCATTCCCCTTCCTGCCTCTGCATGGTGTCCAGGAGGTCTTACAGCACAGAATGCCCTGTGCAATTCGCAGCTTTTGCATTTTTCTATTGCCTCGATAACTGAGCCTGCTGCATATAACGCGGATTCCAGGGTTTGTTCCGAAACGTAGGTGTCAGGGTCTAAGTATCCGGAACCGAGGCTTTTTAATTTTTCGATGTAATCACGGGTATGTACAAGGGCGATTTCATCATAACCTGCTTTGCGTGGTTTAACGTGTATCAGTTTGTCCCAGCATGGAGATTTTTTAAGAGAATTAATGATGTGAGTTAATCTGTCCTTCGATTCAGGATGTCCCGGAGGCGTCAAATGCCTTAAGAAAATATCATCATAAAAAAATCCGACCCTCTGCATCTGAGATTATACTGCATTATATTGATTTATGAAAAGGCGTTGTCATTAAGAGGACGTTTTGTTTTGTCGTCCGCTAATTTTTTTGAAGCCTTCAAACCAGAGGATGCTGGAGGCGCCGGCTGCCAAACTTATAGCCAGGTCTGAGAGATGCAGTCTGCTGAAATGGAACAGTTCCCTGAAAAATGGGACATAAAGCACGATTCCAAGGAAGAAAAGCGCCCCGCCGATGACCCACCAAAGTGCAGTATTCGGTGACTGCAGAGTTTCTATAATGGTCTGTGACCATGAACGGTTGGTCAGTATCAATGCCACATTCGCGATAATGAGGGTAGTGAAGCTCAGGGTCCTTGCCTCCAGTTCTCCCAATCCTGTATGCATAGCGATCAAAAAAACACCCAGCACAGTCATTAATACACTTGCGCCCTGTAACAGGCTGAGGGCAATAGTCCGTTTATTGAATAAGGGCTCCTGCAGGTCCCGCGGTGGTCTGTTCATTATATGAGATTCTTCCGGTTCGGCTTCAAAGACTATTGAACATGCAGGGTCAATGATCAATTCCAAAAAAACGATGTGAACAGGCAAAAGCACAAGCGGCCAATTAAAAAGCACTGGAAGCAGCGACATCCCTGCAATAGGGACATGGATTGCAAAAATATATGCCATGGCCTTTTTAAGGTTATCAAATATTCTCCGTCCCATTCGGACAGCCTGTACTATTGAAGAAAAGTCATCGTCAAGCAAAACAATAGCAGAGGACTCGCGGGCAACGTCAGTACCACGGCCTCCCATGGCAATGCCGATATGCGCTGATTTCAGGGCCGGCGCATCATTAACACCATCTCCTGTCATCGCTACAACTTCGCCATTTGCCTTAAAAGCGTTTACTATTCGGAGTTTTTGTTCAGGGACGACCCTGGCAAAAATATTTACGGTGTTAATCTTTTGCTGTAGTTCCATGTCGTCCATCTTGTCCAGTTCAGGTCCTGTAATGGTCCCGTTTATCTTTCGCAGTCCTACTTGAGTTGCGATATTTTGAGCGGTAACAGGATAGTCTCCGGTAATCATTACAACCCGTATCCCAGCGTCATAGCATTCATTTATTGCAGCAGGCACACTTGGGCGCACAGGGTCTGCCAATCCGACAAGTCCAAGAAACTCAAATGTAAAGTCATGCTGTTCACAAGGGAGAGATGTCTGCCTGAAAGCAGCCTTTGCGACTCCAATTACCCTTAGGCCTTCTTTAGCCATATAGTTGATCTGTTCCGATAAGTTTTTGAGCTGCTGTACGTCAAAATGACATATGTCAGCGATTGCTTCAGGAGCTCCCTTTGCAGCAATTATATGCTCCTTGCTGTCAGGCGATTTCCAGACGCGTGACATTGCCAACAGGCTTTGAGACAGGGGATATTCCTGCTCCAATGTCCAGTCAAAATGGAGGTGCTCAGTATCGGCTAGGGTGTTTTTACCCAAATCCCTTAAGGCCTTTTCCATTGGATCAAAAGGGTTTGTCTGGCTTGCAAGTATACTGAATTCAAAAATCTCATGAAGACTTTCAGGCAGAAGGGTGCTGCGATCACTTGTATCGTAAAATTCTCCATTAACAAAGACCTTGCGCACTGACATCTGGTTTAAAGTCAGTGTACCTGTTTTATCAACGCATAAAACAGATGTCGAACCAAGGGTTTCTACTGCCGGCACGCGGCGTGTCAGGACCCGCTTTTGGGAAATTCGCCATGCCCCGAGGGCAAGAAAAACAGTAAGGACAACAGGAAATTCCTCAGGCAACATAGCCATCGCAAGTGTAATACCTGCAAGAAATCCATTCAGCCAGTTATCTCTTGTAAGGCCGTATACTACAACCACAAGCGCGCATAGCGATAATCCGATAAATGCGAGATTACGCACAAGCAGTCCTGTTTCCTTTTGCAGGATCGTTTCTTCCGGCTCTATGACCTGCAAGGCCTTACCAATTTTACCGATTTCAGTATTAACACCGGTTGCCTGCACCTCAGCTATACCAAAGCCTTGAACGACTAATGTGCCTGAATAAACAAAAGGCAGGTCATCACCTCCGGGTCGCGCCATTTCCATAATTCCATTACAGGAGATTTTGCGTACTGGTATTGATTCGCCGGTAAGCAGGGATTCATCTATTGATATGTTTACGCATAGGATGAGTTTTGAGTCAGCGGGTACCCGGTCGCCTTCCGCTAAAACTATTGTATCGCCCCGCACAACATCCCGGCCAGGGATTCTGATTTGTCCGCCATCTCTGATGACTAAAGCGCGGGGACTTGAAAGGTCTCTCAGCGCTTCCAGTGCACGTTCTGTTTTACGTTCCTGGTATAAAGTTATGCCCATAACAACAAAGACAAATCCAAGAAGCATCACAGCTTCCTGTACATCACCCAGCAGTAGATAAATTGCGCCGCCTGAAATTAGAAGAAGGAACATCGGTTCACGTACAACCTCAAATGCGATGGCAAAAATACTGCGCTGTTTGGTCGAGGGCAACTCATTATACCCTTCTTCTTTCAGTCTCTTGGCCGCTTCTGCCTTAGAAAGACCGGATATGCTATTTATATCTAAAGGGCTGTCCAAAAAATCGCTCAGTTATCATTTTTTGATGAACGTTTACCTTTTTTTTTCTTGTAGTCCAGTATGTGCCATATCCTGAACCAACGCTCAATCTTGTCTT
>Ga0209211_10000593_pt1 | contig 73258 bp, 81 predicted proteins | sample RifGroA2_FD_183992 | JGI IMG/M metagenome (GOLD analysis project Ga0209211, IMG submission 183992) | Groundwater microbial communities from Rifle, Colorado, USA - Groundwater A2 (SPAdes) (version 2) | ecosystem: Environmental > Aquatic > Deep subsurface > Groundwater | place: Rifle, Colorado... | reverse complement strand
TTCTCACAGATGAAGCATCGGTTATCACCGGCTCAATCGGCATGTTGCCTTCCGCTTCAATTGGAAAAAAAACAGCCCTTTACGAACCAATACACGGATCTTTTCCCAAAGCAGCAGGACTTAATATTGCCAATCCAATCGGAGCTATCTTATCTGCTGCAATGATGCTGGAGATCAGCTTTCAAATGCCTCAAGAAGCTTATGCTATCAGAAATGCTATAAATAAAGTGTTGCAAAAAGGTTTGGGAACAAAAGATATTGTCGAAAATAATCCTTTAACAACTAATGAACTTGGAGACGAAATAAACCGTGTTGTTTTTTTATAGATTATTGATATAATTTAATCCTAAACATGATAAACAAAGCGATTAACTATTTTTTCTTTTTCTTTAACCCCACTAAACGCGGGGCAATTATTTAAAAGTTAATTGCTTATTTAATACCCCGCCAAAAGCGGGGTTTTTTAGTTATATGGGTTTAGAAAACGGTATTAATATAAAGTCAGCACGATCTATTCATAGCAAAGTAATAGCGCCAATGGTAGGAAATTCTTTTCCAGGCTATCCTTTTGCATCTGCCAGTGATGCTGAAGCGATTGCAAACGCAATTGCCGGCGGTGAACACAGAGTTATTGCGACCAAGTACGGACTTGGACTTGTGGGAACTGCTGTTTTAGGATTAGATGATAAAGCGGCGATGGCTGAAGTGAAAAGAGTCGTAGTTGATCCGATTCAAAGAAAAAACGGAGTTGCTTCGGCTATGGTGGAAGGATTGACTGTTGATGCATTAAGTCTAGGCAAAATCCCTTACGCTGAAGTACGTGGAGATAAACCCGCAATGCAAAAAGCTTTTTTAAATGCCGGATTCATTCCTTATGGAATTCAACCAGCGCAACACGTAGTTTACAGACATTTAGACGACGCAGGCCAAGACCAAGGTCCTGCCAGAGAACACATGATTTGCATGATTCATCCTAACCTGCAGATTCCTTTAGAAGATCTGTATGCATATCTCAATGCTTTACCACAAACAGTCAGAGAGGCGCTAATTAATAATATGAAAGCCTCATTTTCTCCTCCGAAAAAAAATCCCGAAGTTGCGAAATGGCATTTGCCCGACGCAATGACAACCAAGAAAAACGTGCTTAAGAGTATTTCCGCAAAAAAATTAGAACCAAATATGATTGATATTACAGGAGATGGCGATGTTTTATTATTAACCGCAGGAGATACCCCAATTATTGTAATTCCTCCGGATAAGTCTGCCTTTGTTCAATTACATCCAAAAAATATCAACCAGGTTATAGAAACCGCAAGCGCTCTTGGCCTTCAGGTTGTAACGCGCTTCAGCAGTCTAACAACACCAGAACAAATTGAGCAGCTTGCTCTTTCGGGAGCTCAACCCGTTTCTATTAGGCCTTGGCAGGAAACCAGTCAAGACCAACCTCTATGGCAGGTTTGCATGCAGTGGAGACTGACTGAAAACGGTTTTATGAATTCTCAACATGATATCAACCTTCATCCTGACGTTAAGAGTCAATTATCAGCATTAATAACTGATCTGGAGCTTAAAGTGTTATAATGTAGACTAATCTAAACTATGAGACTTGCTATGCCGACTTTTACGCCAAATCTTCACTTTATCCTGGTTTTATCACCGACTCCAATTATTCCGATTTTACAGCTATGCTAAAAAATATCCTTGACTTGTCAAAAAAACTTATTTCCATTCCATCCACTAAAGATAATCCGGGTGAGTTAAAACGAGTTTTGGATTTAGCTATAATTGAACTGGGTAACGCTTATACGGTTGAATATTTTACGAAAAATAATATACCCAGCGCGCTGATTTACAATTCGAAAACACGGCCGAAGAAATTTAAAATCATTTTAAATGCTCATCTTGATGTTGTCCCTGCTAAAAATGAACAATATCAACCGGTTATAAAAGACGGAAAACTATTTGGAAGAGGAGCATATGACATGAAAGCTCCGGCAGCTTGCGAAATATTGGCATTTAGGGAAATGGCAAAAACAATCAAATACCCATTGGCTTTACAATTGGTAACTGATGAAGAAATAGGCGGATTTGATGCTACAAAATTTCAGCTTGATCAAGGAATTAGATCAGACTTTTCCATAGCCGGCGAATCAACTGAATTCGGTATCAAAAACCAGGCAAAGGGGATAATTTGGGCAAAAATAAGAACCAAGGGAGAAGCATCTCATGGAGCATACCCATGGCAGGGAAAAAACGCTATCTGGATGATGAACGATGTTCTAAATAAATTAAGAAAACATTATCCGGAAATGAAAAAGGAGGAATGGAAAACAACAGTCAATATTGCAAAGATAGAAACATCAAACACGACCTACAATAAGGTTCCTGACGACTGCGTGTTGGGAATTGATGTCAGATATATCCCCGCAGAAACTAAAACTATTGCCAGTAAGTTAAAAAAAATTTTACCAAAAGGGGCAGAGGTGGAAATATTGGTAAAGGAACCGGCTCAATTTACCCCACAATCTAACGGATATATCAAAATTTTAAGACAAATAACAACAACTTATACCCGGAAATCAGTGCCCCTCATACTCAAGCCCGGAGCATCGGATATCCGCCATTTTAACCGGGTTGGCTGCGACGGAGTGGAGTTTGGCCCTTGCGGATACGGATTACATACTGATAATGAATGGGTAGACATAAAGAGCCTGGAAACATATTACAATATCCTAAAAAAATTCCTGCTTTCTGTAGCCTAAATATGATAAAAGCGGTACTTTCCGATTTTGACGGAACCATTGTCACCAAAGACATATTAGATGTCGTCTGCGGAATCGTCGGTAAGGATAAAGAGAGCCAAGCGATCAATCAGCAATTCCATTCAGGAGAATCAATAGGTTTGAACGCTCTAAAAACCAGAATAAATTTCCTAAAAGGAGTGGATACTGATCAAATCCAGAAAAAAATCAACGAAAATTATTGTTTGATGCCTGGAGCCTCGGAGCTTTTTGATTTTTTAAACAGCAAAGGAATCGTTTCGGTACTGCACTCAGGCAATATCATCCCGATTCTTAAAACCTATCAAAACATTCTCGGGATTACCCATATTGTCGGAACACAACCCCAAATGAACGGGGGTATCATTCAAGGGATCTCCGATGATGCCTTCCCTTCCGTAAATTTCAAACTCCATGGAGTTAAAAAAATACTGGACAGTTTATCAATCAAGGCAGAAGAAACCATTGCTATCGGAGACTCTCCCGCAGACAAAGCTGTCTTCGACTTCGCCAGATATTCGATTGCCATCAACCCAAAAGGCGGAATAGAAAAATCAGCCACTTATACAATCAAGGATGATTTAGCCAAAGCCATTCCTATAATTGAAGGTCTTTAGTGGACCTACGGGGAATCGAACCCCGCCCTCATCTATGCCATAGATGTATTCTACCGATAAACCATAGGCCCTCAATCTAAAATCTATTCGTATTATAATTTATTTATCATGAAATTTAAAGATAGGGAAGAGGCTGCCTATCAGCTTCTGCAAATTTTACGGAACCATGAAGCCATACAAAAAAATATTAAAAAGGTTGTTGTTGTCTCATTGCTAAGAGGCGGCGTTGTTGTCGGCAACATTCTTGCCAGAGGACTAAGCAGGCCACATCTTTTACTGGCATCTTTGAAAATCCCCTCACCACATAATCCCGAACTGGGGATTGGGGCTTTGTGTTTTGATATTATCTATTTGGAACCAGCCATAGTCTCCCCGCTCGAGCTAACTCAGCAACAAATCAAACAACAAATAAAAATTACGGAAAATAAATTTAAACAATATAAACAAATATTTTCCCTGAAAAAAACCGATTTTAAAAAAAAAGCAAAAAATAAAATCGTCCTGCTGGTTGATGACGGAATTGCTACCGGATCAACTATCAGGGCAGCTGCGCTCTTTCTGAAAAAAACAGGCGTTGATCAAATATTCATAGCTGCTCCTGTTGCTCCTGCTGATTTTGACAGCCGCGGTTTTAACGGCCTGTATATTTTACATAATGAAGACGGTTTTTCTTCAGTCTCCCAATTTTATGAAAACTTTCCGCAAATAAGCAATGAGGAGGTCAAAAAAATTCTATATACTTAAATCATGGACCAGCATCCTATACCCAGACAGATTACCACATTTGAATTTAAACTGATCGGATTCTTGACTATTAAACAATTCATCTATCTGGTTGTTTTTGTGCCTTTAGGCATTCTGACTTATATGGCTTTTCCCATCCCCATCATAAACATCCTGCTTGCAGTTTGTGTGGGAGGAATAGGTGTGGCTTTGGCTTTTTTCCCCATCAACGACAGACCGCTGGATATTTGGATAAGGAATTTATACCACCGGCTTACTTCTCCTACGCAATACCAATATCATAAGCAAAACCATCCTTTATATTTTCTGAAAGACCTGGTTTTTGTTTCAGATCCGCACAGAGTACTGACCCATATAGAATCACAGCAAAAATTGACAAAGTATCTAGCCAACACAGCTCCGGCTGTCCAATCCCCCAACAAGCAAGGAATCAACCAGCTCCTTCATCAGCCAAGCAGCGTATTATTTCCGAGTAAACAATCTGAAAAATCAGCGGTACAAACTCAAAATACTGCCGGTCAATCTCAAAATCCCCAAACTCAGACAATAATAGCTGCTCCTGTTTTGTCTTCTGTAAAAACGCCTTTTTTTACCGGTGTTGTCAAAAATCATAAGATGATACCATTGTCCGGTATCCTTATTTACGTCAAAGACCAAAAAGGCGCAGTGATACGCCTTCTTAAAACCAATCCCCACGGTGTATTTGCTACATTTAGCGCTTTGTCGGTTAATGAATATAATTTTGAAATTAAAGATCCTAATAACAGCTACTTTTTTGATACAATGAAAATAAAGGTTGAGGCCAATAACCAGAAGCCTTTTGAGTTCTATTCTAAAGAATTATTATAAGCATGATACGAATCTACGAATGTATGCGAATGTTGCTAATATACTAATTCAGATTATATAGTTTAGTATTAGCATATTCGTGTCATTCGTATTCAGATTCGCATCATTCGTATCACATTATGCCAGTTCAGCAACCAACATCACCAATTAAGGCATCGACTCAATCGTTTGTTGAAATTGAGGAGATAAAAGACGATATTGTGGTAATGAAAGATTATTCTGCCGCAGTTGTTATTGAAGTTAGCGCGGTCAATTTTTGGCTACTGTCACAGGAAGAACAAGCTTCGATGATTTATTCTTATGCCAGCTTATTGAATTCATTGTCTTTTCCTACCGAAATCTTGATATTATCTAAAAAAATGGATATTTCCAGCTATCTCGAATATCTTGATTCCAAAATCGCCAAACAACAAAACGAATTATTAAAAAACAGGCTGGTCAGCTACCGCGAATTCATAAAAACCGTTATTAAAAGAAATACTGTTCTTGAGAAAAGGTTTTTCTTTACTCTGCCTTTTTCACCTTTAGAAATGGGAGTTGCCGGCGCCAATATAACCGGTCTCAGAAAAGAGTATGTTATTAGCCGCGCAAAAACCGCCCTGTATCCGAAACGCGACCATCTGCTTCGACTTCTGGCAAAAATAGGATTAAAAGGAGTTGTTTTGCAGAAACAGGAATTAACGGAGCTTTTTTATAATTTATATAATCCGTCAAATACCGGCAGAAGGCTGGCGCCTATTGACAGCTATACTGATACTGTGCTAACCACCGGTTAAATGAAAAATTTAAAATAAATTTAATATAAATATTATGTTTAACCTTTTTCCTAAAGCCAAAAATCAACCAAGTACCACTGCGGCTCCTTCACCTACCGGGTCCAATAATAATGTGGCTGATTTTATTGCCAAAGGGTCTGTTTCGATAAAAGACTTAATCGCTCCTTCATTTATTGAAGTAGATTTCAACCATTTGAAGGTTGACGATAAATATTACCGAACCCTTTATGTTATTGGTTATCCGCGATATGTTTCCGCCAACTGGCTTTATTCGTTGATTACTTTTGATCACCCTTTATATATTTCCATGTATATTTACCCGACAGAGTCCAAAAACGTACTTGAAGACTTGAAAAGAAAAATAGCGGAAATGGAAGCAACTATCGAAGGAGATATTAAAGCCGGAAAAGTTGTTGATCCTACGGTTCAAGTTGCTCTTGATGATGCCCTATCTTTACAGGCAGAACTTGCCAAAGGCGCAGAAAGGTTTTTTCAGTTCGGATTATATATCACTATTCCTGCAGACAACCTGGAAGAACTTAACAGAATCACAAAAGAAATTGATTCCACCCTCTCTTCTCTCCTTATTATTGCCAGGCAGGCTACTTTGGAAATGGAAGAAGGGTTCAAATCAACTATGCCGATGTTTTATGACAAACTTGAAGTCTGGCGTAATATGGATACCAGCTCATTGGCCATGACTTTTCCTTTTGCCACAGCTTCACTGACAAAAAACGAAGGGATTCTCTATGGAATAAACGAACACGACGGTTCTTTAATTATTTTTGACCGGTTTACTTTGGAAAACGCCAATTCGGTAATTTTGGGAAAATCAGGAGGAGGAAAAAGCTTTTATGTCAAATTGGAATCTTTGAGGCTTTTAATGATGGGAACAGACGTTATTATAATTGATCCGGAAAACGAATATGAAAAATTGTGCCAATCAATGGGCGGCGAATTTGTAGTTTTTTCCACCAGTTCTCAATACAAAATCAACCCTTTTGAACTGACAACCGTTGACCCTGAACCGGATGAACTTTCCAACAAAATACTGGACTTGCATTCTTTGATGAAAGTTGTAATGGGCGAACTGACCCCCTCACAAGATGCTCTGCTTGACCGGGCGCTTGTTTTGACTTATCGTGAAAAAAATATTACCCGGGACCCGGAAACATTCAAAAACGAACCTCCTTTGCTGGAAGATCTATATAAAGTATTTACAGGAATGGAAACGCCGGAAGCCAAAGAACTGGCTGACAGGCTGGATAAGTTTGTCCAAGGTTCTGCTAGCGGCATTTTTAATCAAAAGTCGAATTTTGACATAAAAAACCCGTTTACTGTTTTCGGCATCCGCGACCTGGAAGAAAATTTAAGGCCGGTAGCCATGTATATTGTCCTTGACTATATCTGGAACAGGGTGAGAAGGGAAAAGAAAAAAAGAGTACTGGTTGTAGACGAAGCATGGTATTTGATAAAGCAAAAGGAGTCTGGCGCCTACCTCCATTCTTTTGCCAAACGCGCCCGAAAATATCACCTTGGATTGACAACAATCACTCAAGATGTTGAAGATTTTTTATCAACTGATGAAGGAAAGGCTATTATCACCAACTCTTCCTTGCAAATAATTCTTAAGCAGTCAACCGCAGCAGTGGAAAAAATCACAGAAACCTTTTATTTAACCGGAGGTGAAAAACATTTTCTTTTATCTGCCGGCATTGGTGAAGGATTGTTTTTCGCCGGCCACAACCATGTCGGCTTCAAAGTAATTGCTTCTGAGGAAGAAAAAACACTGATTGAATAATGTTACCTGTACATGACAGGCTTTTCTTTAGCAGGAAGAACTAGGCTCATTCTGCGCTCTTTGGTGTTGATGCGCTCAATAAAGACTTTTATTTTGTCCCCGATTTTAAAATCTTCTTTTCCCGTCAGCTTGCTTATGTGAATCAAACCCTCAACACCGGCTTCGAGCCTAACAAAATGTCCATATTTTTCTTTTCTAACAACTTCGCCCTCTATTTCTTTATCTTTCGGGTATTTTTCCTCTATGTTTGACCATGGATCTTTACTAAGCCGCTTTAACGAAAGATTGAGTTTTAAATCTGTTGGGTTTTTTTCAACTACGGCAACATTGATTTCTTCGCCTGTTTGCACATAGCTTGAAGCATTGCTTACCTTTTCCCAAGAAATCTCAGAAATATGAATTAAGCCTTCCACACCTTCAACCTCACAAAACACACCAAACTCCGAAGCTCCTAAGACTTTTGCCTTATATTTTTCCCCTTCTTTGATGGCGTCAAATTTCAGCCTTAGGTCTTTTTGCGATATTTTCAGAACAGAAGCTTTTTGCGAAACAACCAACCTGTTTTTTTCTTTATCAACCTCAAGAATCTTTACTTTTATTTTTTGTCCATGAAGTTTTTCCGGATCGCTCATGTAGTTTTCAAGAAGTTGGATTTTAGGAATAACCCCTCTTATACCCATAAAGTCAACAAAAACCCCACCTTTGCCGTATTCACCACAAACCACTTCTATTTCTTCCTCTTTTTCTTTCTTTTCTTTTAATATCTCCCATTTACCTTTTTCAAAAAAACGCTGTAAAGAAACAACAGGATATCCGTTTTTCGACTCCTCTGAGATAATCCTTACCCTAATTGTGTCTCCTTGTTTTAAATAAGGTAAATATGTGGTTATCTCTTTTACTTCAAGTTCACCTAAAACAGCCAGAGCCTTACCTCCAATATCAAAAGTGGTCCCTTTTTTGGATAAAAAAACGATTTTTGCTTCTATTTCTTCTCCTTTTTTTATTCTGGGAAGGCTTTGTCCTTTTAGCAAGGCTTCCATTGGGTGTTTAGTTGTAGTGCTTTTTACCATCGTTAAGAAAATCTCCTTAGACCATATACTATAACAGATTGACCATTAAAAAACAATATGTTGCCGACTCTACAAAAATACAGATATTGAGGCCAGGATAAACAACTTGCATTCATAAGTTCTTTATGATATATTATAGGTTCATATGGACAATTTTTTATTACCTTCTCTTGTTGAGAAGTTTGTCAACTACCTTAAATCACAAGGTAAGTCTGCCTTCACTATTATTGCCTACAAAAAAGATCTTGAACAATTTTCCGGTTTTCTTTCCAGCAAAGAAATCAACGATATCAGAGAAGTTAAAAAAGAGCAGATCGACGCTTTTATTAACAAACTTATCGCAGACAGCTATACAAAAAAATCCGCTTCCAGAAAACTTAATTCTATCCGCACTTTTTTCCGCTATCTTAAAAACGAAGGCGTCATCGAACAAAACCCGTCGCTGGACGTTTCTCATCCTAAATATGTTCAATCTCCGCCTCGCATTTTCAGCAAGCTGGAATATCGGGCTTTGCGGGATTTTGCTAAAGAAGACGCAAGAACCTATGCTCTGGTAGAAATCCTGCTGCAAACAGGAATAAAGATCGGAGAGTTGGCCAATTTACGAATCTCCGACTTAAATGAAACCGTTCTCCATATCCGCTCTTATGGAAAAGGTCCCGAAAGAGATGTTCCTTTAAATAAAGCGGTAAAAAAAGCCATTGACGAATATCTCAAATTCCGCACCGAATCTAAAGACGATCATGTTTTTATTACCAGAACAGGCCACTCTCTATTAATTCGCAATATCAGACAAATTATTTCCCGCTGCTTCCGCGAAGTAGGTGTAGACAACGCTACTGTAAATGATTTAAGAAATACCTTTATAGCCCACCAGCTGATGAATGGCGCTTCGGTTGAATACATTGCCAAGCTTGTCGGCCACAAACGCCTTTCTTCAACAGAGCGTTTTCTTAATCTTGTCAAAGAAGAGGCGGAAAAGAAAGAAAAACTTGGTGAGCTATAATTTTTATAATCGTTATAATAATTATAATGGTTATAAAAATCTATACTGACGGCGGCTCACTAAACAACCCCGGCCAGGCAGCTTTCGCTTATTTAATATATAAAAACGATTCTTTGCTCTTTTCTTTCTCCAAACCTATCGGCATTGCCACAAACAACATAGCAGAATATACTGGCCTTATCAGGGCTCTTGAAAAAATCAAAGACATACAAATGCAAAACAAACTGGCAGGTTTAAAAAAAATTGTTGTCAGGGCCGATTCCTTACTTATGATCAGCCAGTTGAATGGAGTCTACAAGGTTAAAAATACCAATATTCGAGAGTGTGTCCTAAAAATTAGAATCCTTGAAAACGAGATTAATGTTCCCATTGAATATTCCCATGTTTACAGAAAAAACAACCAAATGGCTGATTCTCTCGTAAAAAAAGCGCTGGGCAGATAATAAGACTCTTCTGATGTTGTTAGATATATAAAATGCCTCTTGAATTCTGGTGTATGAATGTTTATTATTTGTGGATAAGTTATCCACATTATTAATTTGTCCTTATGTTGTCTTCTTTCTGGGAAGGTTTTTTACAATATTTAGGGAAAGATAAGGAAAAAGCTCCGGTTTTATTATCTGTTTTAAGACAGGTTAAACCTATTGAAATCACTGAAAGCGAAATAATTATAGGGTGCGACAACCAAGGAGTTAAGTTTTTTTTGGAGAAAAGGACGCTGGAAATAGAACAAAACCTGCTTATTTTTACCAAAAAAAAATTAAAAGTTCGTTTTTTAATTACGGAGAAAAAAAGCAAGAAAGAGCCCCCTCCCCTGCTAAATTTCCAACCATCGGTCGAAGATATTTTTCTTAAAAGCGGACTTCATCTTAAATATAGTTTTGAAAATTTTGCCGTTTCATCAACAAACCAGGTAGCCTATGCGGCGGCACAAGCTGTTTCGCAAAACTTAGGTAGCGCATACAACCCTTTATTCCTTTATGGGGGCGTAGGAGTAGGAAAAACCCATCTGGCGCAATCGGTTGCCCGAAAAATACTGGAAGCCAACCAAAACAAAAAAGTGCTTTTTTGTCCCGGAGACCGCTTCACCAACGAACTCATTGAATCCATTAGAGAGAAATCTACACCTAGGTTTAGAAAAAGATACCGATACCTTAATCTGCTTATTGTTGATGATATTCAGTTTATAGCCGGGAAACAGACTGTCCAGGAGGAATTTTTTCATACATTCAATTCCATTGCCTCTTCGGGCGGCCAAATCATTCTTACATCAGACAGACCTCCGTCAGACATAAAAAACCTGGAAGACAGGCTTAGGTCCAGATTCTCGGGCGGATTAACCGTTGACATTCAGCCCCCTGATTTTGAACTAAGGACAGCCATTGTCCTAATAAAGGCCAAGGAGAAAAAAATTGAAATTGACATTGAGGCTGCTAAACTTATAGCAGAACAGGTCGCTGATTCACGAGAGCTGGAAGGCGCACTTTTGTCTCTTTATGCTAAAATCCTTGGTTCAAAAGAACAAATAGACCTGGAAACAGTGGCTTCTTTCTTTACACAAAAAGAAAATATTAAAGTAAAAAAAATTTCTGCCCCTGATGTAGTTAGGGCTGTTTGTTTTTTTTATAATATTAAACCGTCTCACCTGAAGGGAGAAACAAGAGCCTCCTCGGTCGTCCTTCCTCGCCAAGTGACCATGTATTTGTTGAGAAAAGAACTTCGACTCAAGTTTGACGAAGTGGCTTATATCCTTAAAAGAAAAGATCATACAACCGTAATGCATGCCGTTGAGAAGATTACCAGACTATTAATTAAGGATCCATCCCTTAAACAAGAGGTTGTAGGAATAACTAAATCCCTCTTTTCATCAACATAGAATCCACACATTATAAACAGACTTTATTTTGCGTTTGGTTTGTATTGAAAATCTGTTTCTTTTTTTATACACTTATACACACGTTCTAATACTACTATATATTAATATGAAATTCTCATTACCAAAGGAAATATTACTAGAAAAATTATCTTTAGCATCCAGATTCACTTCTTCAAAATTAACATCAACCACTCTTCTTCAGGGCGTACGTATAAATGGAGAAAAAAATAAACTCCACTTATATTCTACTAACTTAAGTTCTTATTATCATTCAGTATTAAAAACAGACATTTCCGACTCTTTTAATATTGTTATTGAGCCAAGGAAAGTAATGGAATTTTTGTCGCTTCTTCCGGCGGGAGTAATTCAGATTGAAATAAAAGATAAGTCAATAGCTATGTCTCAGGAAAAAATAAAAGGAGAATTTCCTCTATTTCCGGCCCACGAGTTTCCTTCTTTTCCAAAAGTTGACGAAAAGCCTCTGGAAATTCCCCAAAAGTTTTTAACCGAATATTTGCCCTTAGTTATGTTCTCTGCCTCTACCGACGAGTCCAGACCAATTCTAACAGGAATAAACTTCATTGCCCACGACGACGATCTTACCATTGTTTCCACAGACGGCTTCAGACTTTCATTGCTTAAATTAAAAAAAGAAACCAACTTGCCGCCGGTTATAGTGCCATCGTCTTTTTTGGAAGAAGTTATCCATTTGCTAAAAGGGACAACTACCGTCAGAATAGCTTATTCTCCTGAGGAAAAGGTTATCGGATTTTTTATTGATGACCACGAAATATATACCCGCCTGATTGATGGAGAATATCCTCCCTATGAAAAAGTCATACCGGCAGAAAAGAAAACAAGCATAGTGGTTGATAAAGAAGAGTTTCTTAGAAATATCAAACTGATTTCCATATTTGCTCGTGAGTTTTCCAACATCGTCATTATTCAAACTACCAAAGACGGCATTCATATCAAACCAAAGGAAGATACAGGAGGAGAAAATGTCAGCTTTCAGGAAGCTGATGTGACGGGTGAAGAAATCAAGATTGCCTTTAATTTTAAGTTTTTGCTGGATTTTTTAATTCACGCAGAAGGAAAAAAAATTACCATAGAACTTTTGAGAAAAGATGCTCCGGTTGTTTTTCATTCTGAAAAACAAGTAAACTTTATACATATTATTATGCCTGTCAGGATTCAGGAAGAATAAATAAATGGAAAAATATATTCTTGACACAAACCTTTTTTTCAATATGGAAGCAGGTATAGATATGGGGCAGAACACTGAAGAAGTTGTCAAAAACATAACCCAAGCAGCCATAAATCTTAAAAAACAAAATAAGGCTCAATTCATAATATCTCCGACGGCGGTTGAAGAATTTCTGAGTTTTTTTGAAGATAAAAACCAGGAGTTTATTGCTGATTTTTTATCAAGCGTGATAGTAAAATCCCCCGACACGGTTAAAATGCAGATTCCTGCATCAATTATAATCAAATTAATCGAAGACATCCGCCTTCGTTCATATCGCGGTTTGTCCATAGGAGAAGAAGAAATAAAAAAAACAGCCAAAGATATGATGGGTAGACAGATTGAAGAAAAAAAAGACTTTGAAATTGCCATAGGAAGAAATATAAAGGGTTTTAGGGATAGATATAGAAATGCTACCAGAACAGGCTTTATTGATAGTCTGGCAGACCTTGATTGTATTTTTTTAGCAAAAACGCTGGATGGCTATCTGGTTTCTACTGATGAAGGCGTAATTAGGTGGGGCAGGCTGTTTGGAGTTAAAGAGATGCCGGTTGCGGTTTGGAAGAGACACCTGGAAAACCTACTTCATTCTCCTCCTCATCCGGAACAAGAGCCGAAAGCCAGTCAACCAACCGATCGGTAAATGTTTTTTGCGGTTTCTCCTGAAACACAAGATGCTCTGATAGTATTTGGATAAGGTCTTTTTTTATTTGATCATCAGGAACAACAAGGTAGAGATGATAAAAAAACGGAGCCCTGCTTACAACGGTCAGAGTATCAAACCCAAACCTCTTGCTAAAATAAAAATGAGAAAGAGCTTCCCACCTAAGCGTTGTTCCAAGCGTTTCCATTCCAAACCTGTTTATTTTGTGCTCGGTTACGGGCGGAGGAGTAATTGTTAGAGTATAAAAAAGAAAAAGCAGAGACCAGACAGGTATAAGAAGAATTCTATCGCCTAAAAAAAAGACAATCAGCGACAACAGCAAGGCAAGAGCCAAATAAAAGCGGAAAATAAGCTTTGAGCGTTTTTTGTAAGGTCTAAGCGGTGCTTTCCAAGCATAAACGACCTGCGGGTTATCCATTCTTTTATTTTCGTTTTTTTTAGATAAAAAGTCAAGCAGGATAATGTATTGTGATATTTTTCTTACAAAGGCAGTAGAATTTTGCATTTTAACTAAAACATGATATAATATTTACTATATGGACAATCTAAACAAGACAATTTCGTTTGTTTTAGGATTAGTCGTTGTTTTGGTTTTTCTAGCCGTTATAACCGGCAGGCTAAACTTGAGAGACAGACTTCAGTTTTTGCCTGGAAGAGGAGTCTCTCCGACAGCTGTTTTAACCAAAACAATCACGCCTACCAAGTCTCCCGCTACAACTTCCATAATTAAAGTTACTCCTGCTCAAAAAGGAGGAAATAATTCAACATATAACAAATATCAAACCTCCACAACCAAAGGAGGCACACCAAGCTCTATCCCGGCTACAGGTTCTCCAACCATATTGTTTCCTCTGCTTTTTTCTGGAATTGCGGGAGGATGGTATTTAAAAAAAATATCTGCTAAAAAATAAATCTCAAGGTCCGGCATTAAAGCCGGGAATTTTCAGTATTCCCGAAGCAAGAAGATTGACAATAAAAACAGAGGATAGAGAAAAAACTACCCCGATAATAGCCCCATAAATTATTTTTTTACCTTGAATCAATCTGTCCGGACTTGCTTGTGAAGTAAGAACAACAAATGATCCGTAGAGCAAAGAAAGAAAGGCCAGTCCGCCGACAATAGAAAACACTATGTTTAACAGCTTTTGGACAACTCCCCCAACCTGCCCTTCTTCTTCAGTTAAACCCCCTCCGCCAAAAAAAGACTGCGTACTTAAGCAGCCGAGCATTGTGTATTGATTTCCCGGAAACGGTGTCGGAGGATTGTTTGTTTGGGGGTCAACGATAAGCGTTTGGTTTGATTCGGGATCAGTTATTTCGGGATATAGGCATGCGGCGCATTTGGTCCAGCTTTGTGGAGCAGGGTTAGGAGGGCAATAACCGCACAGATCGCACGCGGCATATCTTGGCTCTTCGGCCGAAGCCGGTTTTACCATGATATAAACAAGCATAAACATGGTAAAGAACAACAAAAGCAACCAACCGAAACAGTTTTTCATATTATAAGTATAACAGTATGGAAGAATTACAAACTATTGGTTTTAATAGCATATAATTAATATATGCTAAAAAAAATAACTACAGTTGTTTTATTGGCGATATCTGTTTTTCTTTTGGCCGGTTCATCCCTTAAGGCGGACGAGCTTGACGATCTTAACCAAAAATTGGGTCAGTTAAAAAAAGATCTCCAGGGAAAAGAGGTCAACTATCAGAAACTCAGAAATGAATTTGAGCTGATTAAAGCAAGATTAAATACATTGGAAAAGGAAATAGTAAAAAAAGAAATCGAGGTAAAAAAAGGAGAAGAAGTTTTAACATACCAAAAAACTTTGTTAAATGAAAGAGCCAAATCATACTACAAAAACACAATCCAGAACTCAATAAGTTTTTTGGACATTATACTTTCTGACAATTTATCAGCTTCACTGCAAAAGTTTTTTTATCAAAAGTCCATTGTGGACGAAGATAAAAAAGCAATTATCAAAATTGTTGTCTATATCAAAAACCTGGAAGAGACAAAAAAAAGCCTGGAGAGTGAAAAAATTAAGCTCGCCGCTATAAAACAAGAGGTCGATCGGCAAGCCGTGATTTTGTCTTCCGACATTGCCCAAACAAAACAACGAATTGCCGAGTTGTCGGCCAGGCAACAAGAGTTAATTTCCGCAAAACTAGCAAGTGTCCCCGTCCCTCGATCTGCCGAGACCTCTCTAGGTGGTTGTAAGAGCGACATTGATATAAATCCCGGATTTGATTCTCGTTTTGCTTTTTTTAGTTTTGGTGTTCCCAATAAGACAGGTCTTAATCAGTACGGCGCTAAAGGGCGAGCAGAATCAGGACAAGATTATGAAACAATATTAAAAGCTTATTATAACTATGATGAGATAAAAAAAGCAGATATAAATATACAAATAAGAATTGACGGGCATGAGCCGCGTAGTCTAGAAGAATATGTTAAACGCATTTATGAAGTACCAGAATCATGGGATATAAAAGCATTAAAAGCACAAGCAATTGCAGCTCGTTCATATGCCTTAGCCTATACTAATAATGGATCAGGACCGATATGTGATTCAGAACAATGTCAAGTATTTCGTGATCAACCTAAAACCGGAGCTTGGGATCAAGCCGTAAGAGAAACAGAAGGCTTAGTTATGTATCAAGGAGGGTCTCCTATAAAAGCCTGGTTTTCGTCAACTCATGGAGGAGTTGTGTTGAGTACTTCAGAAGTTGGTTGGAGCGGAACTTCTTGGACAAAACACGCAATTGATACATCGTCCGGAGGAAGTAATGGTTTTTCAGATTTACGATCAAATGCTTACGATCGATCTTCCCCATGGTTCTACTGTGACTGGGGTTATCGGCCAGGAAACAATAACACCGCATGGTTAAGACAAGAAGAAATGATCGATATAATAAACTCATTTCTTTTATATACACACGACAGGAATGCGTTAATACACCTGAGTCAAACAGACAGAGACGTTCCAGATACGTGGTCCACTGAGAAAGTAAGGGAAGAGTTGAACAAATACGAACCGCCGATAAATTCAGTAGACGTAACTGTTTCTTGGGATTCTTCAGGAATTTCGAGAAACATTATTATTAACGGAAAGTCATTTAACGCGCAAGAATTCAAGAACTTTTTTAATATGAGAGCTCCGGCGAATATTCAAATAAAACCAGCCTGTAGACCAGCAGACGTAGACTTATCTAATGATTGTCCTTACGCTCTTTATAACATAGAAAGGCGGTAGTTGATTGCTTATTAAACCGACCTTAAAGAATTTAAAAACTGGTTCAATTTGCGCGCGCCTGCCAATATTCAAATTGTCGGACCCCTTTACAACATAGAGCGAAGGTAAATGAAAGAACCCACTGGACTGCAAGAGAGCTGATAAAAACAGTCAGGAAAAAACTAAACCAATTAAATTTAAATTTAAATAAAATCGTAGTTGTATAAATGATCAAAATATGCAAAAAATAAATAGTATATGAATGAGCGCTTAAAAAATGCAGAATATTTTTTAAAGGAGCGAAACTGAACAAGCCTTTTCTTATCAGCACATAGAGCGCTAAGATTGAGCTTATTCCATAGGTCAAGTTATAGATGTTGGGAGGATATTTGTTGTCGTACATGACGAGCGAGTGTGAAAGCTGCTTCAATTCTATTCCGCTAATTATAAATATAGAAGTTGACAACATAAACAGGAAAATAATCCATTTTTTGCTGTGCTTTACTTTTACGAAAAACCTTGCAAAAAAAATCACCACAGACCAAGGCAACCACATAATAAAGCGATAATTATAGGGAAACTTTACAAAAATGAAAATAAATGAAAATATGCATGAGAAAAAAATAAGAAGATAAAAAAGCCAGCGCTGACGAATGGCAGTATAAGAAATAACAGGAATAAAAAAGGTAAACATTAAAAATAATAAAATCATCCAGTTAATGTCAATACCACCAATGATAAGTAGGCTTTTCATTATAAAACCAGAAGTAATTCTGTGGGGTTCTTTGATAGCGATAAGTAAAAAATATATAAAGGCAAACAGATAATAAGGAATAAGCAGTCTTCGAAATCTATTTAACAAATGAGTAAAAAAGCTTTTAAAAGTTTTAAAATGGCCTCTATTTTTAAAGCCGAGATACGCTGAACAAAAAATAAAAACCGGAACGGCAAATTGGCTATAGTCCCACAAAAAATAAGATAACTTATCACCAAGAAAATATGCGTTTGTATGAATGAGAATCATGGATGACATGGCTATGCCGCGCAAGGTGTCTATTTCTTCAAGGCGTTGTTTTACGGTACCCATTAGTTTATTATTATACGAAACACCATGCGACTTTTATCATTATTTGCTGTTTTCCCTTTCGTATTTTTAGCAATTAAGCTATCTCAACTAGGAATCAGGATTTCCGACACCAATGTATATTTTTATACCGCTTACGAAATATTAAAAGGAAAAATATTATATAAAGATATATTCTTTACCAACTTCCCTCTTTTTCCTTATGTGTCCTCGTTTTATTTAATGTTATCCAAAGGAAATATTAATTGGTATTATGCTACCGCAGTATTGGAGGTTGTTTTATCCAGCATGCTGATTGCTAATATTGTTTACAAGAAGTCAAAAAAAATTTATCTTTCGCTTTTGTCCCAGGTTTTTTATTTGTTTTCTTTTATTATTCTTACCACTTCCGATCATCAATCCGGTGTATTTTTAGCTTCTTTACTTTCATTAATTGCCTATGAGTTTTATGACAAAAAAAGATTTATAATCTCAGGAATATTTTTAGGTTTGATGATCATGGTTAAAGCCTATTATTTTCCGATAGCCGCCGCCTTTTTCTTACACTTATTATTAAAACAAAAAAATAAGATACCATCATTCAGTTTGGGCGTGATCATCAGTATTTTGGCCACCCTTGCTTTTTTTATTTCTGTTGCCGGGGAAAAGCTGGTGGCCGACGTGTTCCATTATTCTCTTTTTCGTTCACAGGGAATAAGCAAGGGACGCATTTTCTCATTTTTTATTTTAAATGATCCCTTATTATTTTTGGCGTTCTGTTATTCTTTTTTTCAGTGGAGAAAGAACTTGCTGCTGGTCATTATAGGGTTGTTTTCTTTTATTCTTTTGATTTTTTACCAGGATATATATTACTTGTATTTAAACCTTTTGGTTCCCTTTTTAGTCTTCTCTTTTTCTGATGCAATGATAAAGTTTGAGGATAATTTAAAACAAGGCAGGCTGTTTATTGTAGGGACGATTTGTTTGTTTATTTTGGTTGGTTTTACGAAATACATGTCGAGTTATGCAAATCTTCAAAAAATTGAGCAAATAGAAAAGCTGGTAAAAATAATCAAAAAGGAATCGCCTGATTTTATATATGGTTCTATGGGAATAGCTCCGGCTTTGGCTTATCTTTCTGACACACCTCTGCTTGAAGGTGTGATAGACACCAATGATAATTTATTTTATAAAGGGGTACTGAATGCCAAGCATATGACACGGGCAGTATTCAGACATAAAACTATGGTCGTGTCAACCGGATCGTATTATCCAGGTCAGGGCGTTGATCAACAACTTTCAGAAGCGATTTTTGATAAGGAGCTAATCGAAAACGGCTGCGACATGGTTGAAAGCCTGGCAGTTAAAGCAGAGGGCATAATAAACAGAATAAACCTTTTCAAGTGCTATTAAAATTATGTCTTGACTAATGGAAAAAATCGTATTAACATGGAATGTCTATGGCAATAAAACATGTTTCCAAAGAAGAGTTTCAAAAAGAGGTTATAGAGCACAAAGGTCCGGTTTTAGTTGATTTTTATGCCGAGTGGTGCGGTCCTTGCAAAACAACCTCGCCAATTCTTGATGAATTATCGAGTGAAATCAAAAACATGAAGTTTGTCAAAATTGACGTAGATAAGAATCCTGATTTGGCTTCCAGCTATTCGGTTTTTTCCATACCGACTTTTTTAATAGTCAAGGACGGAACGGTAGTGGCGCAATTTATCGGCGCTATTGGAAAAGAAGGATTTCTGCAGGAAATAAATAAAGTCCTGGATTCATATTCTTCTTAAGATTCTTACAGCATGACCGTGGATTATTTTTAATCCCAAATGAGCTTTTCGCAAAAGATACAATGCGAACGTGGCCAACCAACGCAGCGAGGACGTAACCGGAGCATGCAGGCCGGCAACTATTTGGTCATCGGTAATTGGTAGCTTTATATTTTGATAGTTAGAAAACTGAGATGTGGTAGCAGGTTGAAGGCCGAGCTTTTGCAGGTCGGGCGGAAGTACAATTGTGTCGTGACTCTTTTGGACAAAAGGATATGTTTCGGCATCCGGCTCGTACTCGACAGCTTCTTTTATTTCTATTGACTTTTCTTTCGTTAAAGGAACAGGTTGGGATTCTTTTCCGATACTGATGCTGGTTTTTTTTTCCTTTTTTAGCTTTTCGATTAAATTATCGATCGGCGTATAATTTTTCTGATTCATATAACCATTATACAGTGATTTCTTTTTGGTTGGCTGTACGGCTGAAGGCAAAAAACAAATCCGATAGCCTGTTGAGATACTTAATGACTATTTGATTTTTAAGTTGTGAGATTGTGTTGTTTTTGTTGGAAAATCCAACCACATCTCTTTCGCTGCGACGGCAGACAGTTCTGGCAATATGATAAAGTGTGGAAATTTCCGTACCCTGCGGTAGAATAAACCTGGTAATTTTCGGAGAATGAGAACTTAAGCTATCAATTGTTTTTTCGAATATGCCGAGACGGGTCTCGATTTCAGGCGCTAAGCTTGGAGATCCGGCCAGATAGGCCATTATAAAATAAAGATCCTTTTGAATAAGGGTCAATAGTTCTTTTTCTTTTGCGTTTTTGGCGATGATCAAGCCTACAAAACTGCTTAATTCGTCAATTGCGCCGTATGCCCTTACTTGGGGATCGGATTTTGATACTCTTTTTCCGCCAAACAAAGCAGTTGTTCCATTGTCTCCTGTTCGAGTGTAAATTTTCATACGTCATGTATACCCATCTTACTCCGGTTTGCAGCCCATTAGGGCGAAAAAGCGGATTAGATGGGATTATACTGAAAAAATAAGTTATAAACTTGAGTTTTTTTAGTATAACACGCAACATATAACATGAAACATTTAAAATAAGTAGATTTGTTTTATGGTGTTACATGTTACAAGCTACATGTTGAATGGTTTCAGCATTCCGAATATCCGCAACCATAACATTTTTTGCATCCTTCTTCATGTACCAACGAAGCTTCTCCACAACTTGGACAGATATCAAAAACAGCTGGAATATGAGGCGCCTGAATAAGGGATGGCTGCGTTGTTTCGGTAACCAATTTTGGTTTTTGCATTTTTGTTTCGTTGTTTCCGATATCTCTTTTAAGTTCGCCGTTTAGGCTATAATGCATGGATAATACCTTGGCTATGGCATCAGGCAAACTTCTTATTTTATCCTTACCGAAACCAAGAGTTCTGGCTCCTCCTATTCCCTGCAGTTGAGTGACGATTTCCTTAACTCTTTCGGTGACAGAAAGATGGGAAGAGAAACGGAGAGCCAGTGAAATCATTCTTCCCAAACCTTCTGCCATGGCATAGATGTCAGTGCCGGCTTTGCCGACATTAATAAAAAGTTCAAGCGGTTCCGGCGGATTGCCACCATTGGTGTTTAAAGTAATAAATGCTGCTCCAACCGGCGTGTTGATTCGATATGTTGATCCATGGACAACCATTGGTCTAGGCTTAACGGTATAGTCTTGGAATTTTTTTTCTTCTTTCTTGTCCTCGGCCGGTTTAGAGGACAAAGATCTTTCCAGGACACCTTGTCTGGATCCTTCCCGCATATAGGCAATACCTTTTAGTCCCAATTTGTAGGCAAGTGAATACAGTTTTTTTACATCTTCGACAGTGTGTGTCCTGGGTGCATTGACTGTTTTGGAAATAGATGCATCAACATACTTTTGTATGGCGGCTTGTACTTCCACGTGGTTTTCCGGCGTTAAATCATTAGCTGAGACAAACCAATCAGGCCGTTTTACTTCTCCTTCTTTTATTTCGTCTTCATGTTTTTTATACCACTCATCATAGAGGAAGTGTCGGATAACATGTTCCCCCAGCCTATCGCGTCGGATGAATTCGAATTCAAACACAGGCTCTATGCCGGAAGTGGTATTTGACATTAATGATGTCGAACCGGTTGGCGCCTGCATTAAGAGAATGGAATTTCTTTCACCATATTGTTTAATATTTTCCTGGATATTTATCGGCAACTGTTGGATAAATTTGCTTTTTGGATACAGTTTGGGGTCAAATTTTGGAAATGGCCCTTTTTCTTTTGCCAGTTCGACCCCTTCTTTGTAGGCCTCGTCTCTTATAAGTTTGTATATTTTGTTGATTAATTTCAGCGATTCCTTTGATCCATAGCGTAAATGCAATTTAATAAGAGCATCGCCCAATCCCATTGTTCCAAGACCGATTCTCCTTTCGCCCTCATATTGCGTTTTACGGATACCGTCAAATATATATGGATCCATATCTACGACATTATCCTGGAATCTCACTGCGATTTTGACCATTTTTTTCAAGGCAGCGAAATCAAATTTTCCGGTTTTGTCAATGTTTGAAGACTTGACAAAAGCTGAGAGGTTGATAGAGCCCAGATTGCACACTCCCCAAGGCGGAAGTCCTTCTTCACCACAAGGATTGACACAGTTAATTCTGTTCCAGTAATAATTATTATGATATTTATTATATCTTTCCATAAAGACTACTCCCGGTTCTGCCGATTTCCAGGCAGCTTCAGCTATCAGGTCCCAGATCTTTCGTGCTTTAACTACTTTATGGACCAATATTTTCTTTCCCATTTTTTTCCAAACTTCCAAATCTCCGTCCCATTTTTCATCATACTCAGGATCGTTGGTATCGGGAAAGACCAATGGCCAATCTTTATCGTTTTCCACAGCTTCCATAAAGCTGTCAGATATGCAAAGTGAAAGATTGGCGCCGTTAATACGAAGAAGGTCTTGTTTTACGGTAATAAATTCCTCTATATCAGGATGCCAATCCCAAAGCATAAGCATTAATGCTCCACGACGGGTTCCGCCTTGCTGAATGATGTCTTTGGTGGCAACGGAGAAAAGTTCGGCCCAGTTTATGGGTCCGGATGAGAACCCATTGACTTTTTTTACCCGGGCGCCGCGTGGACGAAGTGATGAAAGGTTGATACCAACTCCGCCGCCATGTGCCATTATTTCCACCATTTGTTTTAGTGTTTCCAAAATTCCATCGCGGGAATCTTTAGGAGAAGGAATGACAAAGCAATTATAGTATGTTACCGTGTAACCGGTGCCGGCGCCGGCCAGGATTCTGCCGCCGGGAACGTATTTAAAATCCTTCATGGCTAAATAGAATTCCTTTTCCCATTTCTTTTGTTTATCAGCGGTTTCAATTGAAGCGACTGCTTTGGCTACTCTTTTCCACATCTCTTCCGGTGTTTTTTCGCTTGGTTTACCTATCTTGTCTTTTAACGCATAACGGTCGAGAAAGACTTTTTGAGAAACGCCAGTTAATTTCATACTGTAGTTATAGCTATTATAAAAATTATAACGATTAATATTTAAAGCAATTTTTTTAATTCCTTTTCAAAATCTTCCACATCTACAAACCTTCTGAAAACCGATGCAAATCGGATGTACGCAATTTTATCAAGTTTTTTTAGATATTTGGCAATTAAATTTCCTATAATTTTACTTTCAACTTCAGTCTTATCCTGCTGCTTAAGCTCTGATTCTATGGCGGAGACGACTTTCTCAACCTGTTCTGCAGTCACCGGTGTTTTTTCACAAGCTTTTATTATTCCTTTTCTCAATTTTTCTCTGTCAAAACGTTCTCTTCTTGCATCCCGCTTAATGACCAGGAGCGGTAATTCTTCCATTCTCTCGTAGGTTGTAAAACGTTTTTCACATTTTGGACATTGTCTTCTTCTTCTGATTGTTGCCCCATCCTCCGATAAACGAGTTTCAATAACTTCCGTATCCGTGAATTTGCAAAAGATACAAAACATAATGTAATACGAATGATGCGAATCTTAATGCGAATGTTGCGAATATGCTAATTCTGGTATTATTTGCATGATTTGTATCATTGGCATACATTCGTTGATTCGTATCGTATCTGGTGTCCTTTAACAATTTATACCACTAAAGGTAGGTTTACAAGATGTCAAAATATATTCAAAATATATCAGGTTTTTCCTTAGCCTCGGGTCTTGTTTACTTATTACAAAAAACTAATCGCTTATTAATATTAAAAAATTTATTTGAACAAATAAAAAAATACCAGTTGTCCCATTAACCTACTAAAGCATGATTTATATTTTGATAATCAGACCTATAGATTAAATAATCTAAAACAAGGTACAATTTTGTTAATCTTTTTATATGTTCTACAAGGAACTTTTGTTCCCTAAGTTTTGTTTGGGTTGCGGTTATTTGGGGGTATATTTTTGTCAGCAGTGTCTGAAGCAATTCTTGTTTATTGAAAACGATAGATGTTTATACTGCGGAAATGTAAATTGGGCCGGAGTGACGCACACTGCTTGTCGAAAAAAACTCGGTGTCGACGGATGTATGAGTTTGTTGCATTATAACAGCTTAGCCAGGAAAATGATCAAATCTATCAAATATCGTTTGGCAACTTCTGTTTGGGATGAGTTTTGGAATATTCTTAAGCCTGAAAGACTCTGGAAACTGACTTTTTATAAAAAGTTGCAGCCAGATTTAAATATCCAGCCGGTGCCCATTTCATCAGGCAAATATTCTGAAAGGGGCTTTAATCAAGCGCAGATAATTGCCGACAAAATCGGATCGTTAATCAATGTAGCGTCTGCGGAATACTTGATTAGAATAAAAAATACTCTTCCCCAAGCCCAAATCCTCAAAAAACAGAGCAGATATAAAAATATCAGAGGTGCGTTTAAGTTTAATAAAAAGAATAACATTGAAAACAGAAATGTTTTATTAATCGACGACGTAATCACTTCGGGCTCCACTGTCAAAGAAGCCAGCCGGATTTTGAAATTGAACGGAGCCAGATCGGTATATGTTTTTACGATCTGTAGAGGATAATTCTTAAATATGTTACTATATAATCATGCAACCGGCAAAAATAGAAATTTCCGCGAGAACGATAATATTCATTGTCTTTTTTCTGCTGTTTTTGAAATTTTTATGGATGATACAAGACTTGCTTTTTTCTCTTTTTATCGCTTTTATTATTGTCAGCGCTTTAAAACCAGCTGTTTCTTTTCTTGAGGTTAAAAAATTTCCCCGGTTATTGGCGGTAATTTTGGTATATTTTTTGTTCCTGGGCTTTATAATCATACTTTTGTCAAATATTTTCCCACCGTTAATTAAGGAATCTACCAACTTGGCCAGAAGTTTACCTGATATATTTGAATCAGCAGCGCCTCAGCTCTCGAAAATGACCAATATAGAATCGCTTGCTCAGTTTATCCCCAATATTACAAACAGGTTTTTTGATTTGGTAAAAAACATATTCTCCAATACTCTCTTTGTCATTTCAACCCTTTTCTTCGGATTTTATCTGCTTCTTGAAGAAAACATGATCCAAAAGACGCTTTTAAAATTTTTGCCGGAAAAACAGGTGGGATTTATCGGACGGCTTATAGAAAAAGCCGAAAAAAGGATGAGTTCTTGGTTTTGGGGCGAGTTTGCCTTGATGTTCACGGTGGGGACCATGAATTTTATTGGATTAAGTTTGATTGGTATAAAGTATGCCCTGCCCTTGGCTGTTTTGGCAGGATTATTGGAAGCTGTCCCCAATCTTGGTCCGACCATTGCGGCTGTCCCGGCATTTTTAATCGGTTTTTCCCAATCAATGTTTTTGGGAATAGCGGCGATTGCTTTAGCCACGGTTATCCAACAGCTGGAAAATAATCTTATTGTGCCTATGATTATGAGAAAAGCTGTAGGGTTGCATCCGATCACCACTCTTATTTCATTGATAATCGGCGGAAAAGTAGCTGGTGTTTTAGGTGTGTTGTTGGCAGTGCCTACGACTTTGCTTATTGAAACAATCCTTCTTGAAGTAGTTAAAGAGCCTAGGAAGTAACCCCTTTAGTTATTTTTTGCCAGCCATCTTTTTTTAAGAAACCCGTATGTGGCTGTTGAGAGCAGGTAACCCACAGATGCCACGAAGGCATTTAAGTAAGGGTGCTCTTCGTTTATCAGTTTCATAAATATGAAGATCAGCGCATAGGTAGAAACGGCAATAAAGACAGACCTGGTCTTGCTTGTTTCCCATGACTTATCTGCCTCTACCCTTTTATTACGTTCTTCTATCTTTCTTATTCTTCTTTCCAGATATGATACGTCTTTAGTGACAGGCATATAATGTATATTATAATAAAGCAATGAAAATTGCTATTTTAGGAGGAGGTTTTACCGGGTTGGCGGCTGCGTTTTACCTTCAGAAAAGGCATAAAGTAGTTTTATTTGAAAAAGAAAAAGTGCTTGGCGGATTGGCTGTCGGTTTTAAACAGGAAAACTGGAATTGGTATTTGGAAAGAGCCATCCACCATCTTTTTGCCAATGATAAGGAAATAATCGATCTTGCATCTGAGGTGGGTTTTAATGGAATTCTTTTCCGCTCACCCATAACTGCATCCTTATACAAAGTGCCAAATCCTCTTTCGCTAAAGCTTCGGCGGACAAGTAATTACCGCATAATTCCCGTAGATACTCCGCAAGATTTTTTGAAGTTTCCTTTGCTGTCCTTGCCTTTAAAAATTCGTGCAGGTATGGTTGTCGCTTTTTTAAAGCTGTCTCCATTCTTATCAATCTACGAAAAGCAGACAGCAGAAGAATTTCTGAAAAAGACAATGGGCGAGGAGACATGGAATGTATTGTGGAGAGAGCTTTTTCGGAAAAAGTTCGGTAAATATGCGGAAAATATCTTAGCCAGTTTTATTTGGGCAAGGATCAAAAAAAGAACAAAAAGCCTCGGTTATATTACGGGCGGATTTCAATCCTTTATTGATCATGTAGAAAATAAGAATAAATCTATGGGGGTGGTGATTGAAAAGGGGAAAACGATTGACAATATTAGAATTCATAATTCTAAATTCACAATTCTGAACTCTGAGTTTGATGCAGTGATTTCCACCTTGCCTACGCCTGTTTTTACAAGAATATCCGACCAAATAATGCCCGGTTATTATATACGACAGTTAGGAAAAGTAAAATACCTGCACGCTGTTTCATTAATTTTAGAAACGGATAAACCCATCTTGGATAAATCTTACTGGTTGAATATTGCAACAAAAACTTTACCGCTAATGGGTTTGTTTCAGCATACCAACTTCATGGATCCCGTACATTATGGCAATAGGCACTTATGTTATCTAAGTTGGTATGTTGATAATAATAACCAGTTATTAAAGATGGATAAAGATGGAATAATTAAATTTGCGCTACCACACTTAAAAATTCTTAATTCTAAATTCTTAATTCTAAATTCTTATTTATTTAAAGCGCCTTGGACTCAGCCGATTTTCGACAAGGAGTTTATCAGGAATAAACCGGATTTTATAACTCCAGTGAAAAACCTTTATATTGCCAATCTGGATATGACATATCCTTATGACAGGGGAACCAATTATGCCGTAGCCCTCGGTAAAAAGGTCAGCCAGATGATATAATTTAAAAATATGTTGCCCGGTTATTTGGTCGATGCAATCACAAAAGACGGTTTGGAGCTAAAGGGTTTTTGGATGGACAATAAAAGCGATACTGCGATCTTTCACTCGCATGGAACAGCGGGGGATTTTTATACCCATAAATTTCTTGAATTAGAAGGAATAAGACTCAGACAGAAAAAAATTTCGTTTTTATCGGCCAACAATAGAGGGCATGATGTAATTGCTGATATCCGTAAGAAGGTTGGTGGTAAAACAGAATGGGTTCAAATTGGTGGAAGTACGGAAAGGTTTGAAGATTGTATTCTGGACATATCCAGCTGGCTTGATTTTTTACAAAAACAGGGGATTAAAAAAGTTATTTTGCAAGCACATAGCTTGACACAAAAAATACTTTATTATCAACACCGAAAAATTGACAAAAGGGTGATTGGTCAGATTCATCTTTCTCCATGTAATGATGCAGGAATAATGAGAACTGTTTTAGGTGAGCAAAAATATAAAGAATCCAACAAAAAAATATGGCAAATGATAAAGAACGGAAAAGAAAAAGAAATGCTTCCGGCAGAGTTATCTGTAATTTGTCAGATGAACGCATTGGCTTACTCGGGTTATTTGACAGAAGAGGGAGCGGGAAACCTGTTTCCTTATCATAATGTTGATTCTTCAAAATGGGATGTGTTGAAAAACACCAAAGATCCGTTATTGGCTGTTTTCGGGGGATCTGATGCTTATATAAAACCAACCAATAAAATAGCGGCTCAAATATGGAAAAGTAAGGCTGAAACATCAAAACTGCTGGATGTAAAAGTTATCGAAGGAGCCTTGCACAGCTATCTTGATCATGAAGAAAAGCTCATAAGCGTGATAATTGATTGGATAAAAAAGATATTATGAGAACTGTTTTTATAATACACGGCAGTTATGGATATCCGCAAGAAAACTGGTTTCCCTGGTTGAAAACTCAATTGGAGAAGTCAGGAAATAACCGGGTTATAGTGCCTGAATTTCCCATTCCCAAAAACAATGAAGGACACAGTTTGGATAAATGGATCAATACGTTTGAAGAATATAAACAATATGTCAATAATGACACTATTTTAGTAGCGCATAGTAGAGGATGTACATTCGCATTTCAATTATTGCCATTACTAAATATAAAAATCGACAGTCTGTTTTTAGTAGGTGCTTTTATTGATTATGACCAATGGAGGCCTGAAAGATATACGGAGTATGATTCATTTCAAGCAAAGCCTTACTTATGGAAATGCATTAGAAAGCTTTGCGAATATATAGAGGTTTTTCAGTCAACCAACGACGTGATCCCTGTTTCCGAGGGGCAATTCGTTGCAGATTGGCTGCATGCCAAAATGACCATAGTGGAAAACGCTGGTCATTTTAATGTCAGCTATGATAAAAAATTTAAGGAATTCCCACTGCTTCTGAAGAACATAGAAAAGCGTCTTAATGCGACACAAACGTAATGTTTTGATATAATTAAAGATATGCAATTTGTTTTGTTCCATGGTTCTTTCGGATATCCGGAAGAAAACTGGTTTCCCCAACTCAAACAAAAACTAGAAGTTCTTGGACAAAAAGTCATTATTCCCCAATTTCCAATAGAGAACTGGGATGAGTTTACAAAAAAAGGACTAAACCAAAAAGCCAAAAATCAAAATCTTGATAAATGGCTTAAAACTTTTGAAAAAATTTTACCCCAGCTAAACAAAAAAGAAAAAATTTGTTTTGTAGGTCATTCTTTAGGACCGGTATTCATTCTACATGTTGTAGAGAAATTTAATATTCAATTAGATTGCGCAATATTCGTTAGTCCGTTTTTTGAACTGCCTCCAAAAATTTGGCAGTTTGATAAAGTCAATACAACCTTTTATAAGACAAGTTTTGATTTTGAAAAACTGAAAAAACTTATTCCCACCTCATACGTGTTGTATTCGGACTCCGATCCATATGTTGATAAAAACAATTGCATACTTTTTGGGAAAGCGTTGGATAGTTCCATTATTATTGTTAGAAGGGCAGGGCATATGGGAGGAGATGTTAAGCTTAGCGAGTTTCCATTGGTTTTCGATCTATGTGCAACCAGACTGGATCTTTCACTTTATCAAACTTACTTATTTCATTTGAATGACAAACATTCATCGGATTATATTAGGAGTTCGTATCCGACTATTATTCATCTTAAACCGGAATACATAAACGATGAAGGTAATTTTCATTTTAAGAATTTGAAAGAGTCCGGTTTTGCCACTTTTATGTCCGGTTCCAAAACATGGGATCCTCATAGCAGATACTACGAAGATGGAAGAGCCGCTGCAAAAAGACTAAAATATCTGATTAGGGTTATATTGGTGGAAAAGACATCTGATTTAGAAAGAAAAGTTTTAATAGAACAGATAAGGTCTGACATAATTGGTGGTGTAAAAGCCTACCTTTGTATGCTTGACGACATGAAGCAATATGGTAAGGAGCCTGATTTTGGAATCTGGGATGATAATTATGTATGCATGATACTTTATGATGGCAACAAAAACATGAAGGAATTTGTATTGGACAGCAGAAAGGAAACTTTAAAAAATGCCCAGAAATGGAGGAATATGATACTAAAAAAAGCTACTAGGATATATGATGTCGATAAAGACATTAGTAACTTTATAAAAAATAACAATAAGCGCATTACCCAATAACCGGCAAACCTCCCAAATCCTCTTTCAATATTTCCTTATATAATTTATTTTTTACCAGTGCCGGTTTACCTTCGTGTTCGACAACATAATAAGCAAAACCTTTCATCAGTTGCACCAGCTTATAGTCGGCATGTCCGGGAAGACTCGCTTCGTCTTTTTTTTCAAAATTGACCGGGCTGTTGTCGGCTGTGACAAAGTAAGTTGTTCCTGTGTTTACCACAAGATGACCCCAGCCGGCAGGCATATACAAACTATCGCCCTGTTTTACTGGGATGGCCTTAAATTCTTCAACAACATCAACTATCGGATTTCCATTTTCATCAACGGCTAATTTTTGCAGAAGCGCGATACCTGTCCCGTAAATTATCCAGTAAGTCTCATCCAATTTTCCGACATGGTAATGTCCGTATGTTTTTATATATTCACCGCTTATAGTGCCGGGTTCCCAGACTGTTATGTTTTTTTGGTTAACTCCGCCGCGAATCATATAGTAATGGATTTCCGGCCCGATACCGTTGGGATCCATCAATACTTCCTTCATTTTTTCATGGGTCCGCGGACCGTAATGGTTTGGAACGAAAGTGAAATCAATTTTCATATTATGTAATTATAATTAATAATTAATGTTACCCGTTTTCGATATATGTTTTTAAAATTACGGAATCTTTAAAAGGCGTTATTCTGTAAGTTTTGGCAAATTCGGGCACAAGACAGGAATGGCCTTTACCCAAGATTACTTTACCTTCATCACATTTTATTTGCGCTTTTCCGTTGCGTACGAACAAGTGGACAAATGAATTATTAGTTGTTTCCGTGATCGGCTGGGAAATTTCCAAAATATCAAGTGAATAATATTTGGTTTTCAGCAGTTTGTTTTCTTTCCGGATGATTTTCATTTTTTTCAGGTCATTACGGTCGGGGTCGGTATCAATAAGCTGGAAATAATCTTCTATATGTACTTTGCGGATGGTTCCGTCCGATTTTATTTTCCCCTGGTCGAAAGATCGGATGGTGGAAACGGGATCCATGACATTAAGCTGGACTTCATAGAGAACATTGCCCAACGGACAAGCCTCCAGATTTTCTTCCCAGGAGTGATGTATTCCTCCCAGACTCAGATCGACCATTTCCCCTTTTTTAATGTGGTGGAGATTGACGAATTGATGGGGATCATTAGAATAAATGAATTCCTTTATTTGTCTTTTCGCGTCGTCAAGAGACAGAGATTTTTCCAGGATCTTTTTGCTGAGTTCCATCACTTTTTTTTCAATAAGAAGACAAGCTTTTTTGTAATCGGCAATATAAATATTCGGCTTTATTCCGAAGGTTATGAATCCGTCCTCCAGGTAATACCATGATTCGGGTTTGCATTGCCATCGCTTATGTTTTATTCCCGGCTTGATATGTAGTTGGAATGAGTTGCCGGCCGATTGGTTTATCTTTATAAGCAATGGTTTCTTACGATAATTATCTGCAGAAATCCTTCCCAGAATTTCCCGGGGATATTGCTCTATCAAATAGGGAAGAGCAGTATAATCATGGTTTTTCCTTAAAGTAAAAAATTTCTGCATTATATCGGGTGTGTCCGCATATCCCAGTTCGGGTATACAGCGCTTATCATCACTTTGGTCTATTTCCAGAAGTAGTTTGGAATCACTATACAACTCATAACTTTGACCGATTTTTTTTTCTGTCAGAAAAGGTACGTTTTCCCAGCTCTTTAATGTAGTAATATAATTACCTCCCCAAGTGGGTTGTTCTATAAATTTTGGGACTACCAGATACGGTTTTCTTTTAAGCATCATATCTTATATGAATAGAAATATCATCTTATCCAAAATTTCTGTATAATTCAAGAATAGATGGAACCAAAAAAAATTATAAACCTTCTTCGGGCGCTAAGGGTTAATCAATGGATTAAGAACACAGTGGTTTTTACCGCTGTTATTTTTTCGGGCAATTTTTTTAATGCTGATCTTCTCTGGAAATCTTTATATGCTTTTGTAGTTTTTTGTTTATTGTCTTCGACATCGTATGTTCTTAATGATATTATTGATTATCCTTTCGATAAGAAACATCCGATAAAAAGATTCCGACCGATCGCATCAGGAGAGATATCCATTCCTGAGTCAACTTTTATCGTATTTATTTTAGCGCTGGTTTCTTTGATAATCTCCTTGTTTTTTTCAATCCAGCTTTTTGTTTTAAGCCTGTTTTTTATCATGCTGCATTTTTTTTATTCTCTGTATTTGAAGAAGCAACCTGTGGTGGACATTTTTACCATTTCCATATCCTTTATGTTGAGGACGTTCGCCGGCGAAGTGGCTACGGGTTTCCATATTCCCATATGGCTTCTTCTGACGATATTTTTTGGCTCTTTATTTATGGCATCGGTAAAAAGGCATGCCGAATTGACTTTTCGGGGAAAAGAAGCCAGGCTTTCCTTGTACAGGTACAGTGAACATTTTCTGGATTTTTTGACTTATACATTTGGAACGGCGACGATAATTGCTTATGCTACATATACTTATGTCGAAAAACCACCTCAGGTAACCAGCTTTCTTTCTCCGATCATTTCACAAATTGCACCGGAGTTCGAAGCGCGTAAATGGATGATGATAACCATTCCGTTTGTTGTTTACGGTATTGCCAGATATGCGCAGCTTTTATATGAAAAAGCAGAAGGAGAGAGTCCGGAAAAAATAATTACGACGGATCTGCCGTTAGTTGTTACGGTTGGTTTATGGGGACTTATTATCATATCTCTTATCTACGTATTTTAACAGTAACAGCGCATTAATATTACGGTTTTGTTGCATATCTTCTGTTGTATTTTTTTCAAAATGGCGTACACTATTCTTGTATATTTTAGAAATTATTTACTACTATGAAAGATTCCGATTCGGATGATAAAAAACAGGCAGTCACTTTGGCTATTGAGCAAATACAAAAACAATTCGGCAAGGGATCAATCATGCGACTAGGGGCAGGACCGACAGTTCCCGTGGAAGTGATTAATTCTGGCATTTTGCCGTTGGATACAGCCCTTGGGGTTGGCGGCATACCAAAAGGCAGGATAATAGAAATATTTGGTCCGGAAGCGTCGGGAAAAACTACAATTTGCTTGTCAATTATTTCCGAGACGCAAAAAACCGGCGGAGTTGCGGCCTTTATTGATGCCGAACATGCGTTTGATCCGGCATGGGCAAAAATTCTTGGCGTTAAATTAGACGACTTATTGGTTTCGCAACCGGATACCGGAGAGCAAGCTTTGGAAATCGCAGAAGCTCTTATTCGTTCAGGAGGAGTTGATCTGGTTGTTATAGATTCGGTGGCCGCGCTGGTGCCAAGAGCAGAAATAGAAGGTGAAATGGGAGATGCGCAGATGGGTTTGCAAGCAAGGCTGATGTCGCAGGCTTTGCGTAAATTAACCGGAATTGTTTCCAAATCCAAAACAACAATTATATTTACTAATCAATTAAGATTGAAAATCGGCATAATGTTTGGCAATCCGGAAACAACTCCCGGAGGGTTGGCTATGAAATTTTATGCATCTGTCAGGATGGACGTGCGCAAAATTGAAACACTTAAAAAAAACAATCAGGTATACGGAACAAGAGTTCGAGTGAAAGTCGTGAAAAATAAAGTAGCCCCTCCTTTTAAAGAAGCGGAATTCATAATTACCGGCGCCGGAATTGACAGGGAAGAGGGGTTGGTTGATGCCGCGATCAATGCGGGAATAATAACAAAAAGCGGTTCGTTTTTCAGGCGGGGAGAAAAGATGTTAGGTCAAGGTAAAGAACAGGTCAAAGAAACTTTGGCTCAAGACAATAAGCTGAAGGAAAAAATCATGAAAGAAATCGGCGATAAAGTCATTTCCAAAAAACAATCATGATAGAAGAGGACTTGCAGCCGCTCCTGCAAAAAGCTTTTTTTTATTTGAAATTCAGGCCAAGGACAAAAGGGGAATTAGAAAACTATCTTCTAAAAAAAATTAAAACTACTCATTGGTCATCCGACGACGTCAAAAGAATCATTGTCCACCTTGAAGAGCTGGAATTCATTGATGATAAAAAATTTATCCAATGGTTTGTTGAACAACGAAGTCTTCTTAAACCAAAAAGCGAATTTGCGCTAAAAAGAGAATTATTTCAGCATGGTGTTAATAAATCCATGATCGATGAATACTTTTCGGCAAATCCGCTGGACGAAGAGGATCTTGCTTTCAAAACGCTGCAAAACCGCTGGCAGAGATTTCAAAGATTGAACAAAATGGAAAGATTCAAGAAAGCCTCGCAGTTTTTGATGAGAAGAGGATTCGGGTTTGATATTGTAAAAAAAACGATTGAGAAACTGGAGAATTAACAATATCATGTATGCTCGTGTTTTTTGATTTCATAAAATGTATTAATTACATCTTCGAGCTCAGGTTCATTTATGTCTAAATCGTCAATATCAAATTTTTTAAGTAGTTCTGCAGCTCTTTGAGACACTTCTTCTCGAGGTACAGTTATAATTGCTTTAGGATAATCAAATTCAATAATTTTTCCTATTGTTTTTAACTCCTTTATATTTACAGGTGAGTTAAAAATTGGTACGAGAATCTTGTAATTTGCGTTTAACATTATAAGATCTTGCAGCTTTCCGTCAAAAATAATCATACCGTGATCTATCATAATAATTCTTTGGCATATTGCTTTTACATCATCCATATAGTGAGAGGTAAGAATAACTGTCGCTTTATACCGTTCATTGTATTGTTTAATGAATTCTCTTACTTTTTTTTGCATAAAAATATCCAGTCCAATAGTCGGTTCATCAAGAAATAATACTTTTGGTTTATAGATAAGCGCTGCAGCTAGTTCGCATTTCATTCATTGGCCTAGGCTTAATTGCCGTACCTGCTGATGTAAGACATCTTTAATTTCCAGCATTGTACATAGTTCGTTAAGTGATTGTTTAAAATCCTCATCAGGAATTTCATATAATTCTTTCTGCAAATTTAGAGTTTCAATTACGGGCAAATCCCACCAAAGTTGATTTTTCTGGCCTAAAACCAAGCTAATTTTTTTTAAGTATTCTTCTTTTCGGTCAAAAGGTGTGAAACCCAATACTTCTATACTTCCATCAGATGGATAAAGTAATCCGCCCAACATTTTTAAAGTTGTAGTTTTTCCCGCACCGTTTGGACCGATAAAACCAACAAGCTCCCCTTGGTTTATTGTAAAATTGATTTTTTTTACAGCATCAATATACTTATATTCACGATGCAATAGGGCTTTTAAACTTGCCTTTACACCCTCTTTTTTTAAATGTACTTTATATATTCTGGACAATTTTTTTACAACGATAGTTTTTTCATCCATATTAACTGCTGGCAGAAGTATAATTTTTAATCATTATTTCCCAAACTTTTAAAGCAATGAAAAAGAAAATGCAACTTAAGAATAAACTAACCATAACATAATTCCAAACAATATTTTTAATTAGAATATAACTGGGAATACTGGAAACAAAAACAACTGGAATAATAATAAAGAATACAAGTTTTAATATTCCCTGGTAAACCTGATGAGGTCTATCTTTATAGTACAAAATTATTTTTTCTGCAATTAGCGGAATAGTGTAAGTGTTTATGTATTTAAAGGATAAAGAAGAGAGAATGATTGAAAAAGAAAAAGCAAGTATAAAACCGTTTATTAAGACAAAAATACTTACCAATGCGGCAAAAAAATTTAAAGGTAAATTAAGCCGGTTATAAGAGTAGATCATTAATAAAATACCGGGGATAATGGATACAAAAGCACTAAAATAAGGAATGCCCAAGCTTAAATAAAAAAGAGAGTTTATTGGTTTGACCAAAATAAGGTCAATATCTCCGTTTTTTATTTTTTCCGGCAACCTTCTTAAATTAAAAATATAAAGAGAACCAAGAATTAGTTCCGAAGTAACAATATTTAAACCTGTTAAGAACATTATTTCATAGAAATTCCATCCCATTATATTCTTAATGTTATTGAAAATGACGAAGTAAAATAAGATAAATGCTATTTGATAACCAATTTCAACAAGTAATTCAATGAAAAAACTTACTCTGTAAGTAGTGCTAAATATAAAACCAAAACGAAATAAGATAGCATAAATCCTTAAGTATTTCCTAATTTTTTTAATAACCGAAAGCTGCATATTTTTTTATTCCGGCACTATATAACTTTATACCAATCAAATAAAATAACGTGCCCCACAAACATAGAGACAATATATCACTAAATAGATAAGAAAATGATCTTTGATTATTTATATAACTTGCCGGAATATAATAAAAAAACTTAAAGGGTAACAACTCGAAAATTAAACGCATGGAACTAGGTAAAAAATCAAAAGGAAATGCAACCCCTCCAAATATGGCGAAGATAAAATTTTTGAAATGTTGAAACGACCAGACATCATCAACCCAAAATCCCAACCAAGAAATCGCTAAGTCCATTAAGCAATGAATAAAAAAACCAGAAATTGCCATTAATAATCCCATCAGGATATTTATGCCGGAGAAACGAATCGTAGAAAAAAAGGAAAAGCCAATTAAAAATATTAAATAAACAGGGACAGTGGTAGCTAGATAATTAAATTTATATGCAAAAGTGTGTGTAAGAATATTTAGTATAGGTTTGTTGGGTTTAATCAAATAGTTAGTAAAAAAACCGCTTTTTATTTCTGAACCTACTTTATTTGAAATCCATACAGAGGTTATTGAACCAATAAGAGGCATTAATAAATAATAAAATATTACTTTATTCAAAGTATACCCGGCAATTTGAGTATTTGATTTATAAATAGCCAACCAAAAAATTAAAGCACTAATAATACCAATGAGCTCTGATACAATTCCACCGACTATATTTGCCCGATATTCCCACGACTCAGCTTGATAATTTTTAAATAACTGTAAATATTTTCTCATTCTTTAAAATTATAATCCAAACCAACATCATTTGCAGATTTTGCATATTAGCAGTAAAATATAGTAGTTACCAATTGCTTGAAGAGGAGCAATTACGTTAACGATTGATTTATTATTAATTATATGCAGATATTTTTCATAATCCGGAACGGATTTTGGATTCTGCCTAATTTTATCGACTGACCCATCTGGTAAAGGCGGGTTATGTCGAATAAAAGCGTTATTGAGTCATATTCTTCTTCAAGCAGCTATAAATGACATATGCTGCAAAAAATATTCAGGAGATTCTTTCACGACAAAAAAGAACAAGAGGCTTATTTGGAAAAGACCAGACAACAGGCAAAAGAAATAATATTAAAAGCCAATGAAGAAACTCTTAAGCTAAAAAGAGAAGCAGAAGATGAAGCCAGGAAAATAATGGCAGAGGCCTTAGAGCTGGAAAAAAGACTCACTAAAAAGGAAGAGTTGATTGATGATAAAGAGAACGAAATCAAAAGAGAACAGCAATCGGTAAATCAAATCAAGCTAAACAGCGAAAAAATAAAAAAAGATTTAGAAGATAAGCAGGAATCAATGCTGCAAAAACTGGAGAAAATTAGCCAGATGACCAAAGACCAGGCAAGAGACCTATTATTCCAGGCTTGGGAAGACAAGCTAAAAGGCGATGTGGCAAAAAAAATAAAAAATAGCGAAGAAGAAATAAAAAAAGTAGCCGATGACAAAGCAAAGCAAATACTGGTTGACGCCATGAGGTATGGCGCTATTGATTATGTTTCCGAATATACATTATCGGTTATCAATCTTCCTAATGAAGATTTTAAAGGCAGGATAATAGGTAAAGACGGCAGGAATATTCGAGCATTTGAACTGGCAACAGGCATCGATGTGGATTTGGAAGAAGAGGGAGTGATCAGACTGTCTTCATTTGATGCGGTAAGACGCGAAATAGCCCGTCTTTCTTTGGAAAAACTTATCAAAGACGGTCGGATTCAGCCGGAGAGGATAGAAGAGATTGTTAAAAAGATGAGAGAAGAAGTAGAAAAGGTGATCTTCAAGGCAGGTGAAGAGCTTTCACACAAAGTGGGCATTTTTAATTTGCCTACGGAAATAATAAATCTGCTGGGAAAATTTAAATACCGTTATTCCTATGGGCAGAATATGATAGCTCATACTTTGGAAGAAACAAAAATCGGAATCGCATTAGCCCACGAACTAAAGGCAGATGTCAATATAGTGAAATTAGGCTGCCTTTTGCACGATATAGGCAAAGTAGTTACAGAAAAAGAAGGATCGCATGTGGATTTGGGAGTTGAGCTTTTGAAAAAATACCATTTTCCACAAAGAGTGATTGATTGTGTAGCTGCCCATCATGAAGATATACCGTTCCCGTCCGTGGAAGCAATTATTGTTTACATATCCGATGCTGTTTCCGGCGGAAGACCCGGAGCAAGGCATGAGGATTTCCAGGAATACTTGAAACGGATAAAAACAATCGAAGACGCGGCCAAAACAAAAAAAGGAGTAAAAGAAGCTTTTGCGTTACAAGCAGGAAGGGAATTAAGGGTGATTGTTAGCCCTGATGAAATGACTGATGATGAAGTAACCATATTGGCCAATAAAATCAAAGAAGAGCTTGAACAGAAGTTTGACGTATTCCCTGGACAAATAAAAGTGACCGTCATTAGAGAATACCGGGCCGAAGCAACAACTAAAATATAACAAATTATCTATTTCTCAATTTCGAAAAACGAATTACGCATTTATTCGTTAATTCGTAATGCCTAATAAATAAATTTCTTCTAATTTAAGTTATTGTAGAGCCCTGCATTTGATATAGATTGTTATAATAAGATATTTTAAATATAGATTGACAAGAAGCCCAAAAATTACTATTCTGTTGATGTTGATAACTATTATAAATTTATACGCTTATAGAAAGTAGGTGATACACATATGACAAAAGCAGATTTAGTTGCACAAGTTGCAAAAAAAGCCGGACTTACCGCCAAAGCAGCCAAAGATTCTGTTGGCGCAATTTTTTCTACAATGGCTGATGCCTTGAAAAGAGGAGAAAAAGTTGTTGTCACAGGTTTTGGAACCTTTATGGTTAGGAAAAGAGCCGCCAGAAAAGGTCGAAATCCACAAACTGGTGCAGAAATTCAAATCGGAGCCACAAAGACACCAGGTTTTACAGCAGGTAAAAGTCTGAAAAGACTTGTCAAGTAAGTGACTTTTTGACTTTATATCAAGCAGTCCCGCCTTTGGCGGGATTGTTTTTTTAGGTAATCTTCTATATAATAGAGATTAATGAAAAAGCTCTTTGTGATCGGATCAATCATGCTACTGGTATTCATGATTCCTCTTTCAATTTATTTCACCAACGTGCCCACTGCCCAGGCAAACCAAGAAAAAATAATTTATAATCTTCCGTATCCAGGGCTTCTTCCCGACCATCCTTTATATATATTTAAGGCCATGAGAGACAATATTATCGAAAAACTGACACGGGATAATATTAAAAAAGCCGAATATTGTTTATTGATATCCGATAAAAGAGCAGCGATGGCGATCCAACTAGCCAAAGCAGGAAAAGGAAAACTGGCGGTAGAAACTTTTTTAAAAGGAGAGAAGCATTTTTTTAAAATCCCGGTTGCTTTGAAAATCGCCAAAAAACAAGGCACATCGCCTACATCCGAGTTTGTGACTCATCTAAAAGTAAGCAATGCCAAACACCGCGAATTATTGGAATCTATTTTAAAGGAACTGCCCCAAGGCAACACAGCCACCATAATGCAGGTCCTGAGCGTTAATAATGAGATAAAAAAACAATTAGACACGCTTTGATAATCCGACAGCCACTCCTATTAAAAGCAAATTTTGCTGCAAGGTCAGCCAGTAATGGTCAAAAAGCCCGGTTAGCGCAATGGTTAACAATACTGTAGATAATACCGTATTGCGATGTTCTTTCCAGATATTAATGAAAATCAATAATATCGGCAGCAGTATCACTATACCCAATTCCGACAGCATAAGCAGGAATATATTATGCACAGGTTGGTTGAAAACGAATAGTAATTTGGAGTCGAATTCCGACTGCGCCAAAAGATATGTCCCGGCACCGGTTCCCGTAAAAGGATTACTCAAGAAAATAGCAATGGAATTTTTTATCAGATCAATCCTTTTTTGCATTGATAAAGAGTCTCCTTTAGCCATGAAAACAATAAATGCCAATACGATCAGTGCCGAAAGCTTAGCAAGGCTGCATATTTTGCATGGTTGTTTATTTTTAAATAACAAAAAGCCAATATTCAGGATGACAAATACTGCCATAGCTGTTTTCGAAAAAGACAGGAAAATAAGTAATGAGCAAATAAAAAGCAGTAATATCTTTTGCAGCCAGAAACGGTTAAATGAAGAGTGCGACATGATGATAAAATAAACAAGTAGAAAAAAACCAGCCATTGAATTAGGATGAGAAAACGTCGCATAGGGACGGATAAACTCTATTCCGTTTATGGCGGTTTTAGCAATTCCCGGAGTAGATAATGCAAATAGTCTTTCCCCAAAAAAATAATATATACCCTGAAGAGATTGCTTGCTCACAAACTGTGCGGCAGCTAACACCAGCTCGAATAATCCGGAGACAAGAAAACCGTTCATAATCCATTTGAATGACAATTTGGATTTTATGACAACTCCTACGATAACAAAAACCTCGAGATACTTGATTAATCGGTAAAAGGACAGGTTCAATGATCTGGAAAAAATAACATTGACTAAAAGCAGAGCGAGAATCAAAAGGATATATCTGTTTTTTAAGAATTGGAAGATTGATTTTAAATTAATGATTAATAAAATAAAGATAAATATATCCGTTAGATAGACCGTGGGAGCCAAATAATCCACCCTAACTCCGGACAGAAATGAGAAAGGCAGGAAAAAATGCTTACCAAACTGGGTAGGCAGAAGTATAAAAAATAAAAACAGCAGGGTATTGTTGATTATTTGCCAATAATCAAAATAATGCTTGTTGGGTTTCTGCTTTTTTTTCTTCGGTGATTGTGTTTTCATTTTCATTAAATATTTTTACTACTCCGAACACTCCATCGTAACCCGGATCGACAAAAACTTTCCTTTCCCGGACGATGCGGATTGCTTCTTTGAATTTTTTCCCCCATTTCTCTTCGATTTCATCATATGGTTTTCTTAACAGAATATCAAATTCGGTCAGAATCGGGGAAGTGATTTCTTCATATTGTCTCAGGGCTTTTATGTCCGATCCGTTATTCAATTCTTTCAGGATTTCCATAAGGGGAATCAGGGAAACGAACGGTCTTCTTTTTTTCTCTTTATCGGAAATAAAGGTTAGACCGACTTTATTTTGCTGCAATAACAGATTGTCATGACCGATAGTTTGATATGATAAATCAAGTACTCTGTTTTCCACCCCTATAGTTAACGGCTTTTTGCAGATAGGACAGGCGACTCCCTTTTGTCTTACTTCCTGAGGATTATATTTAATATTGCATGCTCTATGGCCAGACCAGTGATATTTTCCTTCTTCGGGAAAAAATTCAATCGTATAACCGATTTTCAATTTCGCATCAACTTCCTGGCCAATAGCCTTAATAATATCACCATAAGACAAATTCTTGATATTTAATGGCTCTTCGGGATTTTTAAGGACAAAAACAGTAGCTTCGCGTCCCAGTTTTGCACCGGAATGTGCGTCGGAAGAAGACACAATGGAGCGGTTTCCCAGCTCTTTTATCTGCCAATTCATTACAGGGTCCGATGACAAACCGGTTTCCACGGCAAATATATATTTGGAATATTCGCCAAAGCATTCTTCGATAGAGTCAAAACCGGATTTGGAGCCATATAAAGAGAACCAAGGTGTCCAGCAATGACATGGGATCAGCATGATATTTTCATCTATTTCCAATAACATTTCCAACAGGTTTTTTGATGATATGCCGATGATCGGCCGTCCATCCGACATCAGATTTGCGCCTTCGCTTTGCAGTCTTTTGATGACTTTTTCACAGGTGTTGATAGAAGGAGAAAAAACTAAGTTATGGATTCTTCTTACTTTGTCACCCTGGGAGTAAATACTGGAAATTTCCGTTGTCAGCAAAAAAAATGTATTGTGGTTGGACTTTAATTTATATATGCCGGGATTATTTTCGATTAGATTGTCTTTTAAGTGTCTGATCCAAAGCGGGTGGGTCCAATCACCGGTAGAAACTAACTGAATACCTTTACGGCTTGCCCATTTGGCAATTTCGAAAAGATCCATTCTTGGGGAAACTGCCCGGGAATATTTTGAATGGATATGAAGATCGGCAATAATCTGCATAGTTCGATTATACTTATTGTAAATAGGGTTATTGTAGCAGATTAAGCTTTTTTTGATATAATAATAATTAATTTTATCTACAACTTTATGAATCTTAATGATATAAATACTTGGTTGATATTGGCTGGAATCGTAGCGGTAGTGGTAGAAATAATGCTTGGCGCTTCAACAGGGTTCGACTTATTGCTTATTGGAATAATTGCAGTTATATCCGGCATAATCGGAACTGTCTTTAAATCATCCTATGTGGCCATTTGGTCAATTGTTATTTTGTCTTTCCTCTACATGATAATCGGCCGCAAATTCATTAAAAATAAACTTTCTATCGAGACGAAATCCACTAATGTAGAAAGCCTTCTTGGTAAAAAAGCAATTGTTGTCAAACCGATCAATAAACACATGGCCGGTCAGGTAAAAATTGAAGGAGAGATCTGGCGGGCGGAATCGGATAAAGAAATTGATAAAGGAGTTGAGGTATCGGTCGAGTCAATAAGCGGGGTAACTTTACGAGTTAATTAAAAATTTATTTATCTATATGCCTATATTACTGGTTGTTTTTGCCATTTTTGCTCTGATTACTCTTTTGGCTTCGGTCAAGATTATCAATCAATATGAAAAAGGCGTAGTGCTTCGTCTGGGTAAATTCAAATCAATTGCAGAACCGGGATTAAATCTAATTCTGCCTTATTTGGACAATTTGATTACGGTTGATGTTCGAGAAAGAGTTATTAATGTTTTGCCACAAAAGGTAATTACCAAGGACAATGTATCGGTGACGGTAGATGCAGTTATATATTTTAAAGTAGTAGATCCGGTAAAAGCGGAGTTTGAAGTCGAAGACTTTGATACTGCCGCAACAACTTTGGCGCAAACAAATCTAAGAAACGTAGTGGGAGATAAAACTCTTGATGAAACTTTGGTCGCCCGCGATGTAATAAATACCAGCCTGCGTGATGTTTTGGACGAAGTTACTAATAACTGGGGTGTAAAGGTAACCAGGGTGGAAGTTCAGAAAATCGATCCGCCTCCGGAAATATCCGAAGCAATGGGTCTGCAGATGAAAGCCGAACGGGAAAAAAGAGCGGCTATTCTGGGATCGGAAGGAATTAAGCAAAGTCAGATATTGGAAGCTGAAGGAAAAAGGAATTCATTAATACTGCACGCTGAAGGAGATGCCAAATCCAAAGTATTAAGAGCGGAAGCAGAAGCATTGGCTATAAGACAAGTTGCCGAAGCTGCCAATAAATATTTTGATGATAGAGCGCAGGCTTGGAAAAAACTGGAAGTAACACAAGTTGTTTTGGAAAAAAATACCAAATACGTAATTCCATCGTCATCCGATGTGGTCAATCTTTTTAACTTTGATGGGGATCAAAAGGTGTTGCCTGTAAAAAGATCGTAGATTATTCCAGGTTGCCGCAGGCGGTGTAAACCGTTGATTCCTGACTGGACTTATGGACGTTTATCGCCAAAGGAAGACTGTTTTTTAAACTTTCAAGACCTGCGTCAATCAGGGTTTCCGACTTGCCGTTTTTCACGCTATTTAATGTAAATACCACCTTACCCGGATTCGGGCATGAACCTGTATGTATATGTGCCGGTTGGTTGTCTAAGCCTGATACTGTATTTAAATTAATTACGACTTTTACTTTGTCTCCCTCCTCTGTAAGTGTAGCGGTTCCAGACTGTTTAAGATTTTCATTTATAGAAGCAAGATCAACTGTCATGCCGCCGGAAAGATACGGAGTGGTTGACGGTATAATCGGCTCATTGCCTGTAGTGTTCTGGTCGGTGGTAGTAGGAGTAGGGTTGTTGATGCCCAATATATTGTTGTTTTGTTTTGGTTGTGACAACAGTACCAAACCTCCCAAAAGAAGAATGATAAGTATGGAAATCAGAAGCGCCGTATTTAATCGCATATAGTCCATAAGATAAAATTTATTAACTAAATAAATAATAATGTCAATAAGTAATAATGAAATCTAAAAGAATTAATGACTTTGTAAGAAATTATTGCTTCGGGTATCTGCTAAAATATTCACATGAAAATAATCAACCGTAAGTTTAACCGAGAATACCAAATGATCGAGTCCCTGGAAACAGGAATATCTTTAATTGGCGCTGAAGTTAAATCTATAAAACAAGGACATATGAACCTTAATGATGCCTTTGTTAAAATAATGGGTTCAGAAGCTTATCTGGTCAATGCCGATATTCCGGTTTACCAATATGCAAGGCCGCAAGGATATGATTCAAGAAGATCGAGAAAACTGCTTCTTCATAAAAAAGAATTATTACGTTTCAAGACTAAAATTCAATCAGGTGAAAGATTGACTTTGGCCCCTGTCAATTGTTATAATAAGGCTGGTCTTATTAAGCTGGAAATTGCATTAGTCAAAGGTAGAAGACAGATTGAAAAGAAGAAACTGGACAAGGAAAGGGATATAAGAAGAGCACAGGAAAGGGAAATGAAAGAGTATGTGAAAAGTTAAGAATATCCACCACGTTTTTACTTTGAGACTTAAATCTTCGCTATTCGCTCGACGTTTCAAAGAGCAAACGGTTGGTGGATGTAAGAAACTGTAATGTGCTCCAAAAAATATTTGGATCACAAACAGTTTCTAACAGGGGATGATAGGAATCGACGAGGAATTCGCACTTTTAAAAATGGTGAGGGCGGACCTGTCCGTTAAACGGAAAAAATCAAATGATGAAGCGCAAGCTATCGAAGCTTCTTATGCTAGAGCATTTGCTGGTAGACAACTACTTGCTTATGCTTATAACTAAGACGCCATTTTTCGGTTTCTCTCGGTTAAACTGAAAAATGCTAACCAACTGAGATAAGGTTATAAATAGTTCCTGATTGGATTTATAACCGATAACCCTCAATCAGCTGCCTTTTAAGGTTTGTTTGCTTTCCGAGAAGGGCATGAGTAAAAAACAATCTATCCCTCGCTAAACATTTTTAATTGTGTTTCCCCGGACCCGGGTTCAACTCCCGGCATCTCCACACTTCGCTCCGATGAAATACATCGGAGCTACGTTGTGGCACGGCCATTAAATGTTTTACTAAGCCTACAATTTTATTGCGAAGTGTGCCCCTAACGAAGCCTTTAGGCGAAGTGGGGCGTATTTGTTAGAATGAGATTAATGTATTATGTTTATATTCTTCTTTTGAAAGATAAATCTCATTATATTGGTTTTTCCAATAATTTACGTGATCGATATCAAGATCACTGCGAGGGAAAAGTTTCTCAAACTAAGAACTTAAGACCACTAAAACTACTTTATTATTCCGCTTTTTCCTCCAAATTAAAAGCCCTTCATTTCGAAAGATACTTGAAGACTCCATCGGGTTTCGCTTTCCGCAACAAACGCTTGATTTGATTTAGCGTGTCATTTCACTCTCCCAAACCCCCGAGGTTGTTCAGGTTGTTCACGATAAACAATATTTTAAATTTATTAACAGAAAAGTAAGAAATTATAATGACAAGTCGGTGCGCATATCTCAGTATCATTACTATTCATGCCCCAAAAGTTATGAGGCTATATATTAGGTATTAGTTTTTGTGAGAGGTTGAAAAAAAATTACAAACTTCGTTCGCTGATCTCCACAAATGAAGAATTAGGTAGTTGTGATAATCTAATTATTATCTATAACTCTCTGAATAAGAAGGAAATCCTTCTATTCCTTTCGCGTTTAGAATGCTATTTTTTATTGCGATAGATAAAGCGTCAGCGGAAGCTGTGCCAATAATATCGATCAATGATATTTCTGGAATATCCTTAACCGCTTTAAATTCTCCAGATTGTGACGATAAAGCAAAAACTATATCCCCATCCATATTGGTGTGGATGGGGAATATTGATCGAGCCATTCCATCATGAGTAAGCTCTGCCACTTTCATTAATTGCGTTTTATATAATGCAACATTGGTCGCAATTACAGCCAACGTAGTGTTGTGTTTCTGTAGCTTCATTAATCCGGTGTATTCAGAAAGATTTTGATTTTGAAAGTCATAATTATTTAAATTTTGGTTACCTGTTTCAGAATAAAACTTGCCTGTTTTCGGATTGATCGTATCGCCAATAGCATTAGTAACAACAAATGCCGCTACGATGATATCGTTTGGTAAATTAACTACTCCTATTCCAAATCCTCCCTTTAATGGTTTACCTAAACCCCACTTGCCAGTCGTTGCGCCAGTACCGACACCGATTGATCCTTGAGAGAAATCATCATAGGAAGATTTATTTGCTGTATCGTAACCATTCTTTACCGTTGGTCGTACCTTAGAACTTCCAACTGCAATATCATAGATAACTGCGCCGGTAATTTCGGGCACTAGCCCTGCTCTTGTTTTATTACCGATTCCGTTTTCTTCAAGATAATTCATTATTCCAAAAGCTGATTCTAAACCATAAGTACTACCACCGGTCAAAACAACTCCATAGACAAGCTTTCCGGCGGCTTTTGGTTCGAACGCCGGTGTATTTAATGAACCCGTATTCGAACCTCTAATATCTATACCGATATGTGCGCCTTTTTCTGAAATAAAGCAGGTTAAGCCAGTGATATTTTGAGAATCGGTATAATGGCCGATTTTTATTCCCAATTTCTTAAGAAGATCTTTTTGCATTATATAAAATTATATCAAAAAGCTGGGGTAGAATCTGAAGCAAAAAAGTTACAAATGTCGTCAGGTACCATTTGGCACCTGATCAATCAGGCGCAGACTTATACCTGATTCGCTGATCTCCACAATACTATTTAGATTGTCAAAGAAGATACATTATATTTGTTTTATATCGCTCTCCCAAACCCCCGAGGTTGTTTAAAGGGATTAACACTTAGGTTATTCAGGGTTGTATTTTTTTATTAAAATTATGTCTCCATATAGTTTGTTCGTAGCCACATTTTTCCCAAAAACCTGCTGTATCTTTACCATTTAAAACAGTTATTTCTTTAATACCTAAGTCACTTGCTATTCTCTCAACATCTACAACTGTTGATTTACCTATACCTACTTTTTGTTCATTAACTCTGAGACTCACTATCTGCATTTTCGGACCTTTGGATATTCCTAATAAAATTGAGGCGTTTGTCGTTGTAATTTGTAAACCGTAAGAAGGTAATCGCCATAATGACTGCAGACCGGCTACTATTAAAGCGCCAGGAAACACTTCTTGAGATATCTGAGAAGCTACTTCAGGAAGAGGAATTTCATTTTTGTTAAAAATCATAAATAAATTATACTTTAATAATGTAAATAATTCAAACTATAGGATATTATTAAACATTTCGGAGGTGAACCTACATTCTAAGTTGAATTGCAACAAATGCTTCTTTTTGTTTTTTGTATTTTCTAATAAATTAGTCACCCTAAGGGTGACTAAGTGTAATCCGCCCTAAATAGTATCTGATTCTTATTTTTATAGCTTATTTTAAAAATTAAAATTAATTAAATACTCTAATCCGATTAATGATAAAGGAATTAATAATACTAAATCGCAAGCTACAGTTGCTAATAAGGTTGTATTAGGTATTTTTAACAAACCCCCGAGGTTGTTTTTTGGGTTTATTTACGGGCGTCTGAGTAAATATCCGGGAAAACGTCAATATAATGGTAAAGAAAATCATGCAATATATCTTGATCAATATCGCAAAGTTGTGGATCAACGGACAACGCATGAGTCAATAATGTAATTTGATCAACAGTCATATTCATGCGTTTTGCCAATTCGATCATTTCGGCATGGGTGAGTGTGGGTCCCAATACGATCTGGAATTTTTGACCCAGCAATATTCCGTTATGGTTTGAATAGTTGATGTCGCTGTAATCTCCCCGGAATATTCCTCTTGGTCCGATTTTTTGGTTTTTTATCAAACTGAGACTCAAAGTAAGAAAAAAAACTTTTTTGGGTGTTGTACGCGACCGGCCCAGTAATGTGTCTATTGGTCCCTGAATTTTTTTTAGGTCGTCACCTGCAGGATTTGGCAGTATCTGTAGTTTGTTCCTTCTCCCTAATTGTGGAGCCAACTCGACCAGCCCGCCGTTGCGTAAAGCCTGCATGGCAGCCGGTAAAAACGCCCCTGTTCCATCTCCTTCTTTTATTTTCCTTCCGCCTGCCGCATATGGGGATAATTTGCCATGGGCGATTTTTTCCATTGTATCGCCGTTGGCAACCGGATAGAATGACATGCCTAACAAAGGGCCAACCACTGACGTTATAAAAGGTAATTGTATTGATTGTCCCATCTCGACCGGTGCGATAATTGGAGCATTAAATATTTCTCTGCACGCCAACGAACTGCATGCCAACATTTCAACAGAATCACGAAGTGCGAAATGGTTAATAGTCACAATACCGCCATATCCTAGACGTAACAATTCCTTAGCGCGTTTGATGCCGCCGTCTTCTTCGCTGATTTCGGCGGGAAATGGATAGTAAGGAAGTCGGACTAAATGAAACAATCCCCTCATCGCCAGTTGGAGTATATTGGGATCGACAAATCTCATTTTCGCGGTTTCTTGCGACATAGCAATCTATATTATATATCATGCCAAACAAAATATTTTTTTTGAGTCAATTTTACTAACATATGCGGATTGCAGGCAGTCATAGATTCCAGAGAACGAGTTTTACCGCTTTAATAATTGATTTTCAGGATAACAATTTATATAGTATATATTAATTACCAATTATTTTTTTATATGCTGGAAATTGTTGATTTTTTTATTGAAAATCCGACGCTTATCATCGTATTATTAGTCTGGAATTATTTTTGGAAAGGCAAAGCCCTTTGGAAAGCTGCCAAAAGCAACAGTATTGTATGGTTTATTATTTTGCTGTTCGTGAATACGCTCGGCGCTTTAGAAATGATATATTTATACATATCCAATAAACCGCAAAAAAAGCATGCGGTTGCCAGGTCAAGAAAAAGGAACTAGAATTCGTTAATGTATAATATTCTCATATGATAGTTAAAAATCCGGACCAGAGAGTAGTGGTTTTGGTGGATGTACAAAACCTTTATTATTCAGCCAGAAATTTATACAGGGCAAGAGTCAATTTTAAAAATCTTCTTAAACTGGTTGTTAGCAACCGGACTTTAACCAGGGCAATCGCCTATGTCATAAGAGCTGATGAGGAAAAGGAAGAAGATTTCTTTGAAGCTCTTAATGCCGCCGGATTTGAAATAAAGGAAAAAAAATTACAGGTATTCTATGGTGGAGCAAAAAAAGGCGATTGGGATATAGGAATTGCTATGGACGCAATCCGACTGGGACAAAAAGTTGACTCGATAATTCTTATTTCCGGAGACGGAGATTTCATGCCGGTAATCAATTATCTGCAGCAAGCAGTAGGTTGTCTGGTAGAAATAGTTGCTTTCAGGAAGACTGCCAACAAGGAGATTATCGAAATGGCTGATGATTTCATCAATATTGAAGACAACGTCAGATTGCTGCTTTTCAGGAAATAACAATCCCTTTTTTTGTTTTTAGATAACGCGAATATATTCTATAACAGTCAACGTCGAAACTGTAGCCGTATTTTTGCTCATTTCCTTTGCTGTTTTTTTGTTCAATCAAGCACCATCTATCTATTTTAAAACTTTCCCATGATTCGTTTTCTTGGCTTTTTTCGACTATTTCGATAGGTTTTCTGAACGGCCACGGATTAAATTGTTTATTTTCTATAAAGGCAATCAGGAACCGGGCATTGTACTTTTTGGGTTTTTCTTTTTTGATACATGCGCCTTTGCATTTGCCGAGTTTGTATCCGAAACATGAGGTCTTGCCGCTGTCCGTACCCAATAACCTTTCGCATAGGGAATATTTGTTTGCCAGTTCGGATAAATAAGTTTTTATGCTTGCCTTGCTGTTAAAAATTCCCAGCACATCTTCAAACTTAAGTTCTTCAAAGTTTTCGACAATCTTGCTTTTAAAGGTGAGGAATCCGTCGTTGTTTTTATATCTGACAATAACATAAAACCGCTTTTTTTCCCTTAATTGACGGTTATAAATTGGGTTAAGTTTTTTAACCATTTGTGTTTCCCGGATTAACGCACCGAGTTCTCCGGCTGTCTGTACGAAGTCGACTCTACTGATATCCTTTATCATTGTCAAATGTTTGGTTGAAAGACCGTCGCCGGAAAAATGAGAGATTACCCGTTCGCTTATATTTTTGCTTTTTCCCACATATAAGACAATATTTTTCTTATTATAAAATACATAAACACCCGGTGTTTCAGGTAAAGCCTCTATTTGTTTTTTCAGGTTAGCGTCTGCGGAATACAAAGATTTTGTAAGCGTTTCCCATGCTTTTTTAATTTCATTTTTTGGGATTGTTTTTTGGATTTTTTGTAAAAATTGCCAAAGTATATGGGCATCGTCATATGCGCGGTGACGGTCAATAAAGTTGAAGTTAAACCTTTCGATAACCGATTGCAGACTGTGTGATTTGTGTTCGGGAAAAAGCCGGCGTGACAAACGAACCGTACAGCAGGTTTTTGCTTTAAAAGGAATACCCACCCGTTTCAGTTCGGATTTTATGAATGTGTAGTCAAAGCGGACATTATGAGCGATAAATACAGCACCTGTCAAAAGTTCGATGACCTTTTCTTTAATATCGTTAAAAACAGGTGCTTCTGCCAGTTCTTCCCTTCTTATTCCCGTGAAGTTAACTATAAAAGGGGAGACATAGGTTTGGGGATTAATTAAAGTAGAGTATTTATCAACTATTTTATTATTCTCGACTCTGAAGATGGCTATTTCAATAATCCGGTCATGGATGGCGCTGGTACCGGTGGTTTCTATATCTACTATTGCCAGGTTTTTGTCAAACATAATCAAAACGGAACATTTTTTCCGTGAACTGGTTTTGAGCCAGAACCTGGTTTTTATCTTCAGAGGATTCAAGACGTATTTTCATTGAAGATATTATAATATAATGAAAATTAAATGGATAATAAAAAAAGAGACACAGTTTTTTTTACGATATTACTTAAGATTTTAGTATTCTCCAGATTTTTTTTCGGTCCGACAATTTTCTTTTTTCCGCGCTTCACATCCATCATGTCTTTTGTGCTTGATTGGATCGACAGCTATTTTTTCAGGAAAGCAGGATACGCTTATTCCCAATACAGCAAATATGACAAGGTACTTGATTATTATTGGTATATCTGGATTTTTTTGTACGTGCTCGCAGTGGATATCCCGCTGAAATTTTTTTTACTGGCATTATTTTTTTACCGGAGCATAGGACAGGCTCTTTATCTTAATACGCGCAAGCGTTACCTTTTGTTTATTTTTCCAAATTTTTTTGAGGTTGTTTTTTGGTATGTGTTGTTTGCGACTTCACCGGGGATACAATCATCTATGTATTTAAACACTCCAACTTTATGGTATTCACTGATACTGATAGGAATTTTTGTTGTTATGCGTGAGTTTGCCATCCATCTGCGAAAAAACGGCATATTCACCGGCAATGCCGGCTACTGGCCAAGCTTTGATTTCAATCCTTACAAAGTGCTAATAGTTTTTTCATTCATAATCGCGGTTTTTGCCACCTATACTTTTATCTACCAACCGGAGAGGATTACTTATACGAACCAGGCAAAAAGAGCATCCCGTGACGGCCAAATTATTTCATACGATCCTGTGGGAAGAATTTCCGGTCTGATTAAATCCGAAGCGAAGGACACGATACAAGCAAGCCTTTTCGACGACCAAAGCTTTTCCACCCCTGTTTGCACAACAAACATCCTTCCTTACCAATTGACCGATATCCAAGAAGGAGAAACCTTATTTGCAGTATCATCAGGATGTTTAGCTAACCTGTCCGATGATACTTATTATCTTCTCTTTTCGATAACCGAGGATAAATCTGCAATGATCGAGTTTACGGTAGTCGGCGGAAAACTGCAATGAAAGCATTGTAAGAAATGGAATTGTATATTTAACAGAAACATTTATAATTAATTTATTATTAGTTATTTTTATATGGATACAACAATCTCCAGCAATATCAATTTATCCACTCAACCGGATGCAAGCCAGGTTAAAAATTCATTACCTCCTTTCAGCCAATTACTGAAGGATTCATGGTATCTTTTCACCAAAAGCATATTGCAGCTTTTTCTATTGAACGTGACTTTGTTTATAGTCGGGGTCTTGGCTTTTTTGGCAGGCATTGTTCTTGTTTATCTTTCAGTCACTTCCAGTTTGGGACCGGATCTTACAAAACTGCTTAACCAGATAATTAACGACCCCATGGTTTTAGGATCCCCCAAATTCATCCAGCCATTGATGGCGGCAGGAGCGGTCTTCGTTTTTTACATTCTTTTTTCGATTATCCTGGCATTGATAAGCCAGATATCCTCGATAATGATACTGGGGAACCGGAATGAAAATTTGACCTTTAACAATGCGATTAAAAAGAGTATCCCCCTTATCATACCCTGGTATTTGGTATCGCTCATGTTGTGGTTTTTAGGTTTGGGATCATTCTTCTTTTTCTTTATCCCCGCAATAATCTTTTCATTCTTTTTTATGTATGCGGGGTACGAGGTTGTACTCCATAATAAAAGAGGACGGGAAGCAATAAAAGGAAGTATTCAGATCGTAAGCCAGCATTTCGGAGATATATTTGTCCGTCATTTGGTTTTCTTTTTAGCCGTTCTCTTTATCCAGTATATTATCCCGGGATTATTGCCTAAATCAGACAAGAATATTACATCAATGTTTTCTGTTCCTTACTTTCTGTTAAGTCCGTTTATAACCTGGTATGGCCTTTCTTACGGAATGACGATTTATAAGCAGGCCAAGGTTTTGACTGACGTGAAAAAGAAAACCAGTCTGGTGTGGTATTTTATTATAGCTTTATTGGGTTGGTTGATATTTTTCGTTTCGGTTTACGGCGTTTATGGTTTGTTTAAAAAAGCATATAAAGTAAAAGGCTTCCGGGGACTTTTAGAACAGATAATCAAGGATGCAGAGCCGCAAAAAACCAATATCCTGACTTATGCTCCTTCTGCATGCGGTCTGTCCATTCCTATTCCCAATACCACCGAAACGAAAGACGGCAAAACCAGAAAATGGTATTATGAAGAGATTTCTCTGACAAAAGACTCGTTTTATATTCTGGATAGGGATGTATTTCCGGCCACAGTAGTATTGGGAGCTTTTATCGGTTTTAAAGACAGTCAATTTCAAAAAGGAGACGAAACATTCAATGTTAACTATCCCGGTATGAACATTTATTGCGTTGATAATGACAAGTCTTTGACACTGGAAGAATTCAAGTCATTAGCGCTGACTAATAAGACCTTCAAAGTAACCCCACAGGGAAAATACAAATGGGGAGAAGTAGATTTGGAGCATGTTTGGGTTGAGGGTGATAACAATGGCAAAGATATGAAAGACATAGCTTATCTGGCAGTTAGTAAAGATGGTAAAAGACTTATGTATATTCGTCTTTGGGGAACGGATACCAAAGATTCAATAAAACAACAACTGGATGATGATATAAATACCATTGTCAAAAATTTGAAATACCGTGATACGAAAGAAGAGATTAAAAATATGAAGTTTGACTTATATAATTCAAATAGTGCAAATCAAAATACAAATTCGGCTCCTGCCGCACCATCATGTACCAGATATACAATCCGTGAAGGAGAGTTTGCCAGCGATAAATGCTACGGCCAAAAAGATTATAACGATCTGGTGTATTATCTAGGAAGATTTAATTCGTCGGTTGCTTTTTATAACGGAGCGGTTTCGACAATGAGGATTACGTGTAACGGCAGCGACTTTTTCAAAGATTCCTGCGAACGGGACAAAAAACAAAAGGAAACCTCTGAGGCAGACATGAACAAATACAGGGGGATTATCAATGGGATTATCGGCAGGGGAAGCTGATCGCTTACTGGGATTTGATAATTTCCAGGGCAATTACAGAATTAGGCTCCATTAATACGTTCCGTTTTATCGAATCAGTGGAAACATTGATAATCGCGGATGTTGTTTTACCGTCCAGATAATAAGTGTTGATTGTATAACTTCCAACGTCCAGATTATTTATTGTCATAGGTACAAGTTCGGTATTCTTATTTTCCTGGTCATAATTAACAAGGATAATGCTAATTTTCCTATCATTCATGCTGGCTAATGCTTTGACATGTGAACCTTCTCCATCGATTATCAACGTATTGCCTTCCAGCAGATTGAGCATTTTAAGAGCGTCATATCTGGGTTTTTTATCCCCTTCATAAGACAGAATTCCCCAGCGCGGGGAAGGACCGTCTTTTATCTCGAACAGGAAAGCCAGCTCGAATCCTGAATTTATAAAATTTCTAATTGAGGCAACAGTATGGGCTGCTCCGATATTAGTGTCAGCCATTGGATTAGGATCCGAATCATAGCCCCATTCGCTAATTATGCGGGGAAGCTGTCGATAGCGTGAATATTGCACAGGCAATAGCCAGTTATTTAGTTTGATAATGTCTTCGACATAATCTTCAGCATTTTTGGAATAATGGTGCCAGGAAATAAAATCCAATCTTAAATTGTTATCTGTTATAAATTCCAGGAATCTCTGTATCCAGTTTTGGTAAAGGGCAGTGGTGACCGGTCCTCCCAAAAGGAAACGATTGACATTTTTAGCCTTATTGGCTCCCTGGGCGGAATAAAAATAAAGCATTTTATAATCTTTTGCTCCACCATACAAACTCCATTTCCCGAATGTTTCCAGATCCGGTTCGTTCCAAACTTCATAATAAATATCTTTCATCCAGTCACCTGTCACTTGTCCGCAAAGCCTGATTTTGTCGCTGCTGTAATGTTCAATGGTTTTTTGGACAATAAGCTCCCATTCCGTCCATTCACCGGGAATTGAAATCAGCGAACCGTCAGACGATATGGCTGCAGGCATATAACCCAGGGAAAAAAACGGTTTAGCTCCGGCATGGTAGATATCGCAAACTGTTTCATCGAGTTTGCTCCAATTGAAAACCAAATTGCCTGAAGGTGCGCGAGACACTACATCGTAGTAATCATATATATGGTCAAGCCTGATATATTTGGGATATAATCCTGATATTTCCGAAACGATGTTGCCAAGCATTCTGCCTTTTTCTTCACCCCCCTGAGCCAATGCTTTCCAACGGTCAGGAACAGGGCCGAGTTTTCTTTTGGTATCGATTACGATTTTAGCTTTAACTGAAGTGGCTCTTGAGAAATATTGGAAGGTGAGAAACAGAAAAGGTATAAGTATAATAAAAACAAAAATACCTAATATAATTTTACGTTTCATGCTTTATTGGTATTATTATATACATGTTTTTTACCGGTGTCACCATTCTTTTCTTCATTCTCCAGTCTTTTTTAATTCTTACAACAAAATTTACTTTTTGGCCGGAGATTGTAACTTTTTCCTGGATGGTGAATAAAGGAATGATTCCTTACAGGGATTTTTTTGACCATCACGGGTTTCTGATGTACTATCTTTTATCGCCTTTGATGGATAATGGTTTTATTTTACTGAAGATTTTTTATCTCCTTATCCAATCTTTAAACCTGTTTTTTGTACTTTTGATTTTGAGGAAAGCTTCAAACAGGCTAGGTCTCGTAATGGGTGGGATTTTGTATGTGTTTATCGGTTATTTTGTTTCCGAAAACGTACTCTGGTACGAAATTGTTATAACCACTTTTCTATTGGGAAGTTATTATTTAATGAATCGTGAAAATAATATAAATCTCCTAAATTTTATTATCGGAATTATGATAACTTTAGCGTCTTTTATCAAACCAACAGCAGGTATTTTTATTATCCCTGTAATATTTTTTAGGAAAAGCATAATCCCGTTGGTCATTTATATGCTTAGCTGGTTATGGGTTTTTGTGATTTATTTTTCCAATAAGGGATCATTAAATCTTCTTGACAACCTGTTTTTTTTCAACCACTATTTTGCCACCAATTACAGGAATAGCTATTATTCGGATTGGAAATTCCACGTTTCGGTAATTCTCATAATATTATTTTGCGTATTTGCATATTGGAAAAAAGGGAAGATAAAGGAAATATTAAAGCCGTTGTCTTTCATCCTGTTTTCCGCGGTATTCTTTTTTTACCTTTATAATAAATGGCATCTGCTTCCTTTAATGTCTTTTTTCGTAATCCTTATCGGGCAGATCCTAAACCTTAAACATTTCAAATTTAGAAATTTGTTTGTTGCCCTGTTGGTTGCCTACTGTCTAATTCTGGGAAGAAAAACCGCAATGCAGCAAAATATACTCAACAAAACAACTCCATGGCAGGACAATAAAAGAAATTCGGAAATAATAGGATATCTGAAACAAAATAAATTAGAAAAAGAAAGATTGTACGTGTTTGGAAATCAAGGGGAATTATATTATTTACTTGGACAAATTCCTCCGACATATTTTGTTTTGCAGTTTCCTTTACTGTCAAAATATTATCCGGGAATGGAAAACAGGATAGTGAAGGAAATGGAGAAAAACAATGTTAGGACAGTAATTGTGACTCTTCCAAAAGACAAAGAGTTTATAAGCCTGACAACAATTGACAACAAGATTCTGTCGGATTTCTTTCCTGTCAAGAAAACAGCCGGTTATATAATCTACAGAAGCAGGGAAACGATTGCAAAAAGTCTTTAGTTTACCTTGTTGATAGGCTGGCCTTCAAATATGGAAATGATTGTATCTGCAACTATCCGGGCTCTGTTTTGTTGGGTCCCCAATGTATAGTAGGCTTGTTCCGGGAACACCATTACATTTCCTTTAAAATCGGCAATTTTCTTGTCCCTGCTTTCATAGGCAAACCCCCCAAGTTTTCCATTTTCCACCTGCTCCAGAATGTATTTTTCATCGAACAAATGGATATCGGATGAGCTGACAATTATCGCGTTTTCTTTTAACTTAGAAAGAAGGTTTTTGTTTGCCATGCCTTTAAGTTCAGGCGATGTCGCCAACGTATTAAAAACAACGTCTGATTTTTCGAATAATTCCTCCAATGATACCTGAGCATAATCCGATACCTTTTTGGACCTATTCCAGTAAATCACATCCAGCCCCAGTCCTTTGCATAATTCCGCTGTCCTGGATCCTATTCTTCCCAAGCCCAATATTCCGGCAGTCGAGCCTTTGATTTCCTCATTCAAAAAGTTGTCATAATCCATTTTCCAACCGTTTTTCACTATCAGTGGAAGTTTCCTTAACAGGGAAAACATCATGTAAATATTGAATTCGGCTACAGCTTCCGTTGGTGCGCCGGGAATATTTGTTACGGTTATTCCCATTTCCGCAAGTTTTTTTGTGTCAATCCAACTGAAAGAAGATGTGGTAAGGCATAATGCCTTTAAGCCTTTCATTCTTTGCACTCTTTCCACAGGAAAAGCATTCCAATTGTCTTTTAAGTAAGTTGGATTGACGACCAGTATATGTTTTTCGTTGAATAATGCAGGTATCTTTTCCAAATCAATATCTTTTCCTTCGATAAAAACTACGTCGAATCGGCTTAATTTTTTTAACAGTTCTTCCGAGAAGAACCTTTTGGGGAAAATTACGTATATTTTCATAATCAATTTACCAAATTAGTTAATTTACCTTCTAAATAATTTTTAATATTATTTATTAGCTCATCTCCCAATCTGACAGAAGCTTCCTGTGTGTTAAAAGCGATATGCGGGGTAGCTACCACATTTTTAAGCATGGCTAATTCAACGATATCATGTGATGGTTTTCCTGTTAATGGTTCGTTGTCATAAACGTCTAAAGCAGCTCCGGCAATTTTATTGTATTTTAACATTTCCATTAACGCTTTTTGGTCAACAATGGCTCCGCGCGCAGTATTGATAATATAAGCGCTGCTTTTAAGTAAATTTAATCTACGCTTATCTATAAGATTTCTTGTTTTATCGGTAAGAGGAAGATTTAAACTTAAAAAATCAACATTTCTGATTATATTGTCCAGCTCCTCATCGGATGAGGTTGAATTAGCATACATTATCTCCATTCCTAATCCCTGCGCCAATCTGGCTACATTTCTTCCAATGTTGCCGTAACCGATTATTCCGATTTTTTTACCGTTTAATTCTGTACCGGTATAATATAAGGGTTTCCAAATTTGTTTTTGCAGGTCGTCATTTGCTTCGACAATACGTTTGGTTACGGCAAAGAGAAGCGCAATTGTAAATTCCGCTACTGTTGTACCGCTATGAGCGGGGCAATTGGATACTTTTATTTTTCTCTCTGAAGCTGTTTTTATATCTACCCATTCATATCCCACAGCCGGTACAACGACGTATTTCAATTTGGGACTATTATTAATTATTTTTTTATTGATATTTATCCAATTAGCAGTAACAATATCCGCATCCTTAATTCTTTTTATTATTTCTTCTTCGGACGAGGGGACATCGTCATAAATTACAGCATTTGCCATTTTTAATAGATTAGACCGCTGTGATGAGGTTAGGTATATTTTATCCGTTAAAACTACTTTCATAATCTTTAGGTTAGTAATACTGAAATCATAATGCTAAACATTCCAATTATTCCCCATATGGATAATGGTTGTCCCATAAACAGCGCACTATAAAAATAGACAACTATTGGTTCAGAAAGTAGCAAAATGCTGGTGGTTAAAGGTTTTAGTTTTGGCGATCCTAAATACAGAAATACATATGATAAACCTGATCCGAATATGCCAAGGCAAGCTAAAGGTAACCAGTTGCTAGTTAGGGCTGAAAAGTTAAATTGAGGATAGAATAAGGGAATATTAAGGAAATTTAAAATAATACCGGATACAACTACTAAAGGTAATGCAGTTATCAAAGAAAAAAACAACAAATTAAAAGGACTTATTTTAATTGTTCTTCTGATTTTTACTCCCCAAATAATTAAAGAAGCATAACATAAACCGTTAATCAATGCGAAGAAATCACCAATACTTATTTGTGATAAGTTTTTTATGGACCAAACTTCAAGCAGGAAAAAAAGACCAACAAAAGACACGATGACTGCTAAAATCTGTTTTATTGACGGCTGCTCTTTTAACAATAAATATGCTAAAAAAACAGCATAAATAGGATAAGCGTAAACAATAACAATAGCTTTAGCGATTGATGCCCCAAAAAAAATAGATAAAGAAAATGTTGTATAACCAAACAAAAATAATACGCCGTTGATCATGATATAAGGTATGCTTGTTTTTTCAATCTGCAATTTTTTTCTAAATAATAGAGAAATTATTAAAACAAAAATACAAGCAATAAACATCCTTCCAAAAACCTGTGTGAATAAGTCAACTTTATTTTTTGATAAAATAGCGGAAAAAATTGAAATACCTGAGAATGACAAACCGGCAAGAAAGATGAAGAGGTGGTTTCTATATTTATCAAGCATGTCATTCAGCATACATTATTAGACTGTTTTTTTCCAATATTTTATTCACCCACGGAGCTAGAGGATGCGGAAGAGAAGAGGGATCAGGTAAGCTGTTTCTTTCCACCAATTCATATCCGTAGGCATATTCGGGATTGGGATCAGGTTTATTTTTCAATTCAGCAATATAAATATAATCTATTTCATGCTCCGAATATTCACTTTTGGGGTCTTTCGCGCGGTAATAAACTTTGTTAATAAAAACAGGTTGTTTCAACAAGTCTTTTCTATCGATTGAACATTCTCTGGATAAATTGGAATATACTGCTTCCAGATCATTCTGGAGGTTTGCGCCGTTAAACGACTGGTGAGATGAAAATGTCATGTCATAATAACCGTCAAAAACAAGATGCTTCCGGTGCTGAAAAACTATCTTATTCTCATATATAAGAATCGCAGTAAACCCCCGATGGAGCAGGGAATTTTTGTGCGCTTCCCATCTTTCAACAGGATTTATAATCTTGTCATCTTTGTTTACACGCGCAACATATAGTTTTTTTTGGTAATGATACATGAAGATGTATTGTACAATAAACAATTATGTTCGATCAAAGAATAAATATATTACGCCAAACTTTTGATAATTGCCAGATTGATTCGTTATTAATATCCAATTTCTATAATATTCTTTACCTTACCGGATTTAAAACACTGACCGAGAACGAGAGAGAAGCCTTTGTTTTGATAACTAAAAATTCTGTCTACCTTTTTACCGACGGTCGATATTTAAGTAAAAATACATCTTTGTCCGGTTTTGAACTGATTCTCCTGGAACCGGGAAAAGGTTTGATCTATCATTTACAGAATATTATCAAAGATAACAGCATATTAAAGTTAGGATTTGAATCCGATGATTTGCGCTATTTCGAATTCCAAAGGATGCAGCAGTTATTAGCAGGCATTATTCTTCAGCCTACCGAGAAATTAGTTATTAAAACCAGGGAAGCAAAAGAGCAGGAAGAAATACGACAAATCAGAAAAGCCTGTTTAATTACCGACCAGTGCCTTCTAGAAATCCAACAACTAATAAAAGTCGGCATGTCCGAGAAACATATAGCTTATTTGCTTGAATCGCTGATCAAGCAAAAAGGATATGACTTGGCATTTGATCCGATAGTGGCAGTTAACGAAAATTCTGCTATACCGCATTATCATACTAAAAGCGGAAAAGGCAGTGTAGAAAAAGAATCTGTTATCCTAATTGATTTTGGCGTGAAATATAAAGATTACCTCTCCGATATTACTCGGATGTTCTTTTTTAATCCTGCATCCGGCATACTTGAGACATACGATAAGCTTTTAAAAGCTCAAAATAAAACCGTTACCATACTGAATAGTTTGAAAGATCCTAAATCAGTGGATTTTTATTGTCGGAATTTATTACAGAAATCCGGTCTTGCCGGTTTTCCGCATTCTTTAGGCCATGGAGTAGGATTGCAAATCCATGAATACCCAAAATTGTCGCAGGTCTCAACCGACAGTCTTTATAACGGACAGGTATTTACAATAGAACCGGGGGTATATGTCGAAGGCCAGTGGGGTATGAGAATAGAGGATACGGTTGCTTTAGTCAATGGCAAAGCAGAGGTTTTAACTAAATTCAGCAAAGAACCAATCATTCTTTCTTAGTCGGCTGCTCATTCTGATCAGAATTTTTTTTATCATTCTCAATCGATAATTCCTGTTTCATCTCCATGGTTTTTTCTGCGTGTTCTTCTTTTTGTTTGGCAACTTCGACAAATTCTTCTTCCTCTTGAGGCTTTAGTTTTTCGGTAATCTCTTTTTCTTTTTGTTTCATCTCTGAAACTTGTTTAGCTGCTTCAAGTTTGGCTTTTAAATAAACAATAAGTTCTTCTCCTTTAAGGTTGTTGATTAAAAATATCGGTAAAATGTAGCCGATATCGTCAAGACCTTGCTGTTTCAGCTCCTCATTCGCAGACATGAGCTTATTGAGCGTATTTGAAATGAACATAATATCCTGTTCTATCCATTCTTCCCGTGATTTGATATTTTCCGTCACCGGGACTTCGCCTTTTTCATACTGATGTATCCACATTTTCTTAACTTGTTCATATTCTTCCAGGGTAATTGAAGGAGGAATTGCCACTGCCTGTTCGATGCTTTTTTCCGGTTCAACCACTACCGGCGTTTGTGCAGCAATGACCTCTTCGACTTTTTTAACATCAACCTGTTCTTTGTCAGCTATTTGTTGTGTCAGTTGTTTATCGTTCTTAACCGTTTCACTAAAAGTTCTTAGAACAGTGGCAACTTTTTCTTTAGACAAACCGGATTGATTGGTTATATTCTGAACTATTGAAGGCGCTGATTGATTGATGTTCTGCTGGAGAGAAGACAGCACAGATTGTATTTGCGATGTCTGCATTTGCGTCTTTTGGGCTACACTATTTACGATACTTGTATTTGTTGAGAATAAGTTGGTGATTGATTGCACTTTTTCATGAGGCAGCTGAACCTTAATGGAAATTACATGGGCTACCGGAGTCATTTGCGGTATGGTTCGTAAAATTTCTTCCCGTCGTTGTACTTGTTCGATCTTTGACGTTGAGATGGAAGAGAGTATATGTTGGGCTGCTTGGTCATTTTTTATCGACCGGTTGAAAAGTTCGGTTCTTATTGTCATGTATTTTTGCCTCTCTGTCGGTGTTTCGGCTTGGGCTGGATTTTTTAGGAAATTAAGATTGCGGTTGATGTTTTCCCGGGTTTCTTTGTGAGTTTCAAAATGGGCGATGTCTGTTAGTTTGGATGCAGAAATATTTAGCGATTTGGTGATTTCTTCTGTTTTGGCTTTTTTGATTTCTTCAATGGTTTCCAGTTTGACTTTAACCGGAATTTCGACATCGCGAGGCATTTTCATAGCCGTACCGGTAGCGGACGGATTGGGTACTGGTCCGGGCGCTTGAGGCGAAGGCCCGCCCCTCATTTGGTCATACATGGACATCAATATGTTTTTCATCGCCATTATTCCATCACAACAATAATCTCGGAATATCCGCAAGAGCCACCAAGGAAAGAAAGTTACTGCCCAAAGCATTACTAAAGTAATGACATATTCGGTGAAAGTATCGACATAATTACCGTTATTCAGGATACCGAAATTTTGGGCAGGTCCTCCGTAGGTAATATTAATGGCAGTCGGATAGACATAGCCAACAGCTGAATTGACACGTGAAAAATCAAACGGGTAAGGTATTCCTGCTTTCCAGATAGTGGCTAAGCCTCCCAGGAACAATGCGAAAAGAGGGCCGTAAAATACCCACTGGAAAAATACTCCCACCCATATCCAGCCGATATTCCTGACAAAAACAAAGGGAGCTAAAATGGCCAGAAAAGGGGAGATAAAAAGCAAAAACCATAACAGTACCTTTCGAAGTATGAGCATTATTCCCATTACATAGTAAGTGACGTTAGTTAATTTCAACAGGAACATTTCTGCTTTGACTGCTTCCTGGACACGGATATTGAGGTCGCGGCATCCTACAAAATCAAGGTAGTTTTTCTCTGTTGAAATAGAACCGAAATATACATTAAATAGATCTTTTCCACCCAGTTTTTCAGTAAAAAACTTCGATAGGACATCAGATAGTTGAATTATCGTTATGACGATACTGGCAGAAAAAGAGATATATAAAATTATTCCTATGAGTTTCATGATGGAGGGCCAGACTTTTATCCTGGAGGAAAAATTACTTTTTTGGGAAACAATCATACCTATTCCCATAATGGCTGCGACCAAAATGACAAAAAAATATGCCATATTTCTGGTTGTGCCCCAGATTTTTAATAAGGTGGGATGATTGTCAATGGAGTTGTGCGTTACTACCCAGTATAAAAATTGGCGGGCGCGGTCATCTGCTTTACCCTGTGATGTTATCTCTGTGTCTTCCACCCATAAGTGATTGATGGTAGGATCTTTGCGGAATTCATCATAATCGGTTACACATTTTTCTCCTGTTGCCCTTTCATCGTATATTTTTGCTATATCTGCCGGACATCCGCAAATAATGGGCAGATCGGCCTGCGTCTGTTGAGATTGCTGTGCTTGACCTTTAACAATAAAAATAGATGGTATGAAAAAGAATATTAATACCACACCAAAAATAAGTGAAAGGAAATACTTCATTAAAATCATGATAAAGAATTTTAGTTATTTATGCAAGGATTTGTGGTTAGTTTTAGGGTGATGCGGATTTCGTGTTTTAGAGTTGAAGAAAATCAGTCCGCTTCCTGCAGCTAAAATAAAAACCAACCCGAAAACAAAACCCTTTCCCGTTTTGTCAAAATACCCGGTTTGGGGAAGTGAAGTTACTTTGGGTGCAGTGGTCGGCTGGCTGGTTGTTGGCGCTGTTGTTGGAGTCTCAGAAGGGTTGAAAAGTACGCATAATTGAGTGGAGCCGGGAGCAGTGGCAATTAATTTAAAAGCGACTAATGCAAATGTACCGGTACCGGAAAATCCGTTAGAACTTGATCCGGTAAAAACCAGCCTACCATCTGTTTGTGTTTCGGTTGCGACATCCGTAAACGTATCTCCGGGTGTTGTGCTTACATACTGAAGATATTTCGTCTCATAGGTCATACCGATTTGAGCTGAGGAAACCGATTGTTCGGCAGTGTCGACTGTAATGGTGAATTTGACATCCTGGCCTCTTGTTAGTTGTCCTTCCGGAGCGATGAGGTCAAATGAAAGGCCATAAGCATGACTGGAAAAAAATGAAGAGGCAACAAAAAAAAGAAAGATCCATAAAAATCCGGTCAACAAATATTTGACAAATTTCATATTAATAATATTACTATAATCAATTATAGTAGTTTTGACAATAGTGATAGTTGTTTCTATGTTTACTGATCCTTTTTGTTTTGCTTGACATTGTTATAATTATTTTGATAGGCTGGTAGTAATAAATAACATTTTTTAACCAAATTATCCGCAATATGAAAAAATTAGTTTTTCTTTTAACTTTAATTTTATCGTTTGTTTTTGTTGGTGTATCGTTGGCTGCTCCGGTTGTGCCTACGGCAACCCCTCAACCACAGCAGGAAATAACAAAACCGGCTATGAGCTGGCATTGTTTGAGTTCTGAAGTTTGTTCTAAAGCTGATTCAAAATGTTCAGGTGTCGGCGTATTAGGGCACAGGGCTAAACTGACAACCAAAGCCGGAGATCTGCCGGCAAAAGACGCTGCTACGACGGTATTTGTTTGTATCGCCACCGAGCAGGGAAATGTTTGCACAAGCGGAGATTCGCAGTTGGATTTGAGAACTGTCGGTTATGACGGTGTGGCAAAATTGAAAACTTCAACTGCCACAGGCGGATACGAATTCCAGGGTTTATTTTTGAAAGATGGAAAAACACCGGTCAATAATGCCGAAATCAAAGCCAATGCCGGAGGAAAGTTATCGGCGCCTGTCGAACAGACACAAACAAGAAAAATTATTTCTGAAGTTTTAGCTGTGGCTGCTCCCGCAGATAAATATCAGGTAGTTGAACCTATGGAATGGCAAGACTATACTCCTAAAGGCATTGCCCGAAAATGGTTGGCATTAAACTTAATGGATCCGGTCAAATTACAAGTGGGAACAGGCGGCCAGCAACAAGGAACATTTACTTTTGAAGGAGCGATGGGTCGATGCGCTGCCATAGCCTGGGATCCATACGGAATTGTATTCGACAGTCAAAGTTTGGAACCGGTGAAAAACGCCACTGTTACCTTGGTCCGTAAAAGAATTACCGGACAATATTCGTTAGTGACAGGTGATGACGTGCCTTCGATTCTTAATCCGATCGTTACTTCCGAAGACGGTTCCTTTTCATTCTTCGTTCCCGACGGTACATACAAATTGCAGGTATCGGCAGTTGATTATGTTTTTCCATATTCCACCGCTAAATTGAATTCGGGCGCAAAAAAAATATATTCCGACTTATATCGCGGTGAAGACATTGTTCAAAAAGGAAAAATACAGCACCGTGACATTCCGGTAGATTCATTATCAACCCCAAAAACTTCACCGGTAAAACTGATATCATATTTTCCGCTACTTGATAAAGGCACAAATTCTTATATTATTCAGGGCAAAGTGTCTCATCCGTTGGCAAGAGTCAGCCTATATGGAAAAAAAGGCAATGCAAACGGTAAGGACGGATTTGTCAGAACAAGATTATTAGCTGCGGAATCAGCCGACAAAACAGGCCAATTTGAGATAATATACGATTTAAATAATTTGGAAATAAATGAAATGGTGGGAGATTTGGAAGTTGTCAAAGTGACATTGGCGACAGGAACGACAAATGTCAAAGGAGTCGGAACGGAAACCGATGTGGCAACTTTAACTCTGGACCCGATTCTTAATAATTTAGAGGGTTATGCTTATGACGTAAATGGTCAGGTAATGCCTAAAGCTACTGTGGGCGTTTATCTGAAATTTTCTAAGAACCCGGCTTTTGAAACAAAAGCTGATGATAAAGGTTTCTACAGAATCTCATCCGAATATTTACCGCCCATGGCTTATGATATAAGGTATACATCTGCCGGAGGCGTTTCCAATACGGTTTCTACAGCTAAATTTATTGCCCAAAATGCTTCATATTTCCAGTCTAAAAAAACCAACTTATATGAATTTAAAAATAAGAATGGTGAAGTATTTAAAGCTACCGCCAGAGAAAAGTTTAGCGATAGCCAAACGCCGGATAGCCAAGCTTTGAATGCACAGAAGAATCCAGCAACAGATGTAAAACAATATCAGGATAAAAACTCCAATTTGGCAATGTTTCTGATAATTGTTTTCTTAGGATTGGTAGGATTTATGCTGGTAGTTTATGTCATCAAGAAAAAACAGTTGCAATCGCCACCTGTAGAAGGCTAAGAATTTTTTGCTAGAATGTGATATCTATGAAAGAGCCAATTTATTTGGATGAATCTTTTAGAAAAGTGTGTGAGGAAATGGTGGAGATATTCATTAAAAAACACAAAGACTACGGTAAAGGTAACATTCTCGGCACAGGAGAACTTGGAATAGCTTTCAGGATTAGTGATAAACTCAACAGAATCCAGCATCTTCTGACCAACCATAAAGAGCCGCAAAATGAAACAATGGAAGACAACTGGATTGATATTGCCGTTTATGCAGTAATTGGAATATTATTTCGCCGTGGTTGGTTTCAGAAGTTGGACTTAAAGCAGAAAAAAACTTAAGAGCTTCAGTTTCGTCCGAGAGAAGAGTATATGTATTGACAAACCCCGGAGATTTATTTATTATTAACCTAACTAAAAGTTTTCCAAGATATATGAATATAGTTAATAAGTTTCTGAACAGTTTTACGGTCTATGCTCAAGACGCCAAAGTTAATTTGGGTTTTACCATCCCTTCTTTAGGACAGTTGTTGACGTTTATCATCAGGGTATTTTTCCTTATTGCCGGTTTAACCGCCCTTTTCTTCCTTTTGACAGGCGCTTTGCAGTGGATTACTTCAGGTGGAAGTAAGGAAAACGTTGATAAAGCCAGGGAAAGAATCCAACAGGCTTTGATCGGGGTTATTCTTATAGTGGTTGTTCTGACAGTGGTGATGTTATTCGAACAGGTAATATTTGGCGGAAAAATTTGTTTCGGCATAAGCTGTGAAATCAAATTCAGCGAGCTAAAGCTTATTCAGTAAGGATTGCTTCAATACAATGAGAAAAATCATCGAAGGATCTTTCTTTTTAACTGCACTTTATCTTATATTGCCTTCGATTAGCTATGCTCAAGGCATTAAAACCTGGGATAATTGCGTTGTTGACGGTGTGCCGACATTCAATTGTTTGGAGGTTGTATTTGGCAATATTTTGTTTATGTCTTCGGCTTTTATTATTTTGGCTCTTTTTATTATGTTTGTGGTTGGCGCCTTTTATTATTTAACTTCTTTTGGCAATCCGGAAAAGGTCAAAAAAGCCCAGGGTACGCTTAAGTTCGCCTTATTCGGATTTATTCTTTTTATCAGTTCATTTTTAATTCTTAAAATAATCGATATATTATTTTTAGGGGGGGCAGGCAAGATCTTCGAATTCAGTTTAGATTAATCATTTAGTCGGAGTAACAAATATCACTTTTACGCCACTATCTTCAGGAATAGGAGAAACTATTTTATTGTTTTCTTTGAATAGATTAATCAAAACGAATATCAGAAGAGCAACGCCAAGAGCAATAAGTATCATGCCGATATTTTTCATACTTTGATATTAATGGTTTCACCGATCAGGTATTGCGGACGCTTTCGAACTTCTTGATAAGTTTTCCCGACATATTCTCCAATTATTCCGATGGTCATCAATTGAATGCCGCCTAAAAACATTATGCCGACAAACAGGCCGGTCCATCCAATAACATAATATTGGGGATGGACGAGCTTCCTGATAATATGGTAAACAATTCCCGTAAATCCGAAAGCTCCGACAATAAAACCAAAATAAGATGCCAAGCGAAGTGGTTTTATGGAAAATGAAATAATACCTTCCATAGCGAAGTTGAACATTTTAGTAATTGAATAATGTGTTTTTCCGGAATATCTTTTTTCCCTTTTAAAGTAAATGTATTCGGCCGGATAACCGCCCCAGGCGACCAGCCCCCGTAAGAACCGGCTTTGTTCATTAAGATTGTTTAAGAAATTAACTACCTGGCGATCCAGCAATCTGAAATCGCCGACATCTTCGGGAATATTGGTGTCGGACAAGAAATTTATCAGACGGTAAAATATATAAGCTGTTTGTTTTTTAAATATGGTTTCACCTTCGCGCTCCTGTCTTTTGGCATAAACTACTTTGGCGCCATTTTGCCATTTTTCAATCAGTCGAGGTATTGCCTCCGGCGGGTCCTGAAGATCGGAATCTATGCTAATAACGCAGTCTCCTTTTGAAAATCTGTATCCGCAAGTTAAAGCCATCTGATGTCCGAAATTACGGGCAAACGAAACGAGTCTGATATTGGGATTTTTTTTGGCCAATTCTTTAATGTTGTTGGAGGTGTTGTCCGTTGATCCGTCATTAACAAAAATAATTTCGTATTCGTAAGATTTCAATACCGGTAATAAGCGTTTTATAAGAGGTTGGATATTGTTTTCTTCATTAAAAACCGGAATAATTATGGAGATAAAATTATTGGACATGAGATTATTATAGCATCTTTCTGTCTATCAAGCCTTAATTCAATTATGTTACGGAGCTAGGAGTTGAACCTAGTCTAGGAGATTATGCACCTTCTTTGATTACTCAAAGGGTAGGACTATGTCTTCACCCGACGTATTGTTTGGGGTGGCGGCGTGTAGTCTCTACGGGGACCTCCGATTCGGAGGTCTTCCCACGGCGTTACCCCGAATGCTCGGGGTTTCACCGTTATAGCCACTTATCATATAAAATTACTTGAATATGAGCCCTTTTTGAGCCTCCTGTGCAACCGTACACTACTCCGTAAATGATATCTGAATTATATAGAACAGGATGCTCGATGTCAATTTCTAAAATACACTTTCCACCACTGTTTCCAATTCGGAAGAGGTTGCGGGGGCGCTGTAGATGGTGTTGGTGTCGGGAACGGAACAATAATTGCCACTTCATTCGGCTGGAGCAGGTTTAGTTTGTTTCTGATTGTTTTTTCCACTTCTTTCGGATCGCTTTTTTTCAGGACTTGGGTTTTTAAGGTAATATTGTTTTTCTTTTCCTTTATGTATTCTTCTTTATATTCCTGGTAAAACTTTAATTTGGAACGGTAATCAAAAATATTTTTGACAAGGGATGAAAATAGAAACAAAACGAACAAACTAAAGATAACGATTCTGACAGATTTCATAAAATCAGTATATCACCAATAGGTTTACGATTTATCGGTCAGCAGTTTGAGCATATTTATTATGCGGGAAGGATCGGCTTTTGATTTCAGTTCTTTGATGCAGATGCCGATAATGGCCTTTGAGACTGGCTTGTTTTTTTCTATGATAGCTTTTATTGCTGTTTTCAATTCTTCATCGGATATTTCCTCAGGCAAATACGGAACAACTACTTCCAGCTGTTTGGAATATTCATCCACAAGTTCCTGTCGGCCGGCTTTTTGAAAAGCTTCAATCGATTCTTTAAGGTCGTTGCGTATTCTTTTTAATACGGAAATTACTTCGTCGTCGGTAAGTTCGGTTCGCTTATCGATTTCTTTGTTCTGAATTTGTGATAAAATATACCTGATGACGTTGAGTTCAAGTTTATTACCCTTTTTAAGGGCTTGAATTTGTTCATCTTTAAGTTTTTGTTTAATCATTCTCCCAATTATACAATATGAAAAATAAAGCTAACAATGATGATGTTTTGAGAATATTCAGGGATTTCCAATATGTCCTTGAGCATAAGCCGTCTCTTAATCAAATGTTTAAGGAAATCAGGATGATGAAATTCAAAGTAAAACCGATGCAGGGAGACATTGCTTTTATCGATTTGCAGAATGACAAATTGATCGAAGTTCTTTGGAATTTGGGCAAACTGGATGAATTGTTTCAAAAGGAATATCCTAAATTAACCAATCAGGGAAAAGATGTGTTTTTCAGAATATTTGAAGGTATGTATCAAAAACTGCAGACTGAATTGAATTCCATCAATCTCAGGAAACAAAAACCTTCAGCCAGATCTTCTATTTTTGAGATGGAGATATTTAAAGAGAATAACGACAAGAATAAATTAAACTAATTTTATTGTCAGCGAAGTCGAACTATGCAGAAATATCCTGTTATTTTGGATTTGGAAACTAAAAATTCGTTTAGGGAGTTTAATGATCCAAAAAAATTAGGGATTTCTGTGGCAGCAATCTACGATTATAAAAACGGTCAGGGAAAGGTATTTGCGGAAAAAGAGCTCAATAATATATTTCCTATACTGGAGCATGCTTCATATATCATTGGTTACAATGTCAACAGTTTTGATATTCCCGTACTCCAGGGTTATTATCCGGGAAAAGTGGAGCATTTTTCCACTTTTGACATTCTTGATGACATAAAAGAAAAAATCGGACATCGTATGGCGCTTAATGATATTATTTTTGCTACGCTGGGCAAGAAAAAGTCGGGGCATGGTTTGATGGCTATAGATTTTTATAAGGAAGGCAAGTGGGAGGAATTAAAAAAATACTGTTTAAACGATGTGATGTTAACCAAAGAACTTTTCGATTTTGGAATCAAATACAAAGAAGTGATGTATCTGAATGAAAAAGGAAAAGTATCGATTAAAGTAGATTGGGTAAAATACCTTGAGGAGCCAACGGATAATGATATGCCCCTGACACTTCCTTTTTAAAAAGTTAGAATATTTATATGAAGAACTGTGTGTCGTCTAATTCTATTTACGGATTAGGTATTTTTGGCGCTTTAATATATTTTATCCAACATGCCACTTCGTTCGGTATGGGATTATTGGGAGTGGTCAAGGCCATCTTCTGGCCGGCTATGATTGTTTATAAGGCGCTGGAATTGTTGAAGATATAATTTGATATTTTCAAGTCAGTAATTTTTGAATCTCTTGTATTGTAAAGCCGTGCTCCAAAATTCGAGTATGTCCAAATATATCCAATTGTATGTTAATGCAGTTGTCCAACTTCAAATTTTTATTCGGGATCACATGATTGTCAATTCCAGGAAACAAATTGATGACTTTTTTAATATCAACACCACGATGTAAACTCTTAATTAATTCTGAAGAAGGCATAAGTTCATGTGTATAGGGAAAAAAGAATGAAAATATGGAACCTTGAAACGGACAGGCGATGCTTATTAATTTTTTAACTCTTTGATTGATCTTCGGGTCTTTTAACAGTTCCATACCGATTATTCCTCCTTTGCTGTGAGTGACTAAAATAACTTCTTTTAAATCGCGCTTGATAATATATTCACTTACAAGTTGGCAACAAACTGAAACAGGTTTGGTGTTTGTCTCCAACTCGTTGATTATATGAATTCGATAGCCTTTCTGATTTATTACATCAGCAATTTTTTTTAAAGGAATCCAACGCTCATGTAATCCCTGGATGAGAACAATATCTCCTTTATGGCCAGTATTCCAAGTTTGAGGTGGTTTGTGATAAAGATATGAGCGAATATGATTGAGGATAATTAAAAAATATTCGTCAATCAGATAAAATGGAAGAAGATACCATCTCATATAGATATTTTAACAGTTTGAAATGTATTATTTTTTCTTACGGCTTTTTAATAAATAATGAATATCCTTTTATTTATGACAGATTCTTCAAATCTGACAAAATTGAAATGCGTTTCCTGTGAAGGCTGGATGAAGCCAATGACCGGAAAGGAAACAGAGCCGTTATTGAAGCAGTTACCGGATTGGGAATTGGTAGACGATATAAAAATCGAAAAAAAATTCAAGTTCAAGGATTTTAAGAGCGCTTTGGATTTTGTCAACAAAGTGGGGGAGTTGGCGGAAAAAGAGCAACACCATCCCAATATTTACTTATATGGCTGGAACAAAGTGAAAATTACCTTAACCACCCATATACTTCACGGTTTGTCCCAAAATGATTTTATTATGGCTGTGAAGATAAACAAAATACAAGTTTAAAAACCTGCCTGTTTTTGATAAGATATACCTGTTCTTTAACAATTTTCCATTTTTAACTTTTAATTTTAATTTATTTATCCCCTGTAGCTCAATTGGTAGAGCAGAAAGCTGTTAACTTTAAGGTTGCGCGTTCGAGTCGCGCCGGGGGAGCTAGCTTCAAAATTGGTACCCCAGTTTTGTCTTAATATAACTTCTTGATATAATTATGATATGGAAATACGGATAGCATCTTCTGCTGATAAAAAACAAGTTTTGTTGCTCCTAGATGAATTTAGTCTTTTATTTCAAGCTAAAGATATACCCTCTCTTGTTGGTGGAGATATTTTTGATGAAATAATAAAACGAGATGACACAACAATTTTTGTTGCAGAAGATAAGGGTAAGTTAGTGGGTTTGGCAACTTTCTATCTCTTACCAAATATGCGTCATGGGTGGCACAGAGGACACATTGAAGATTTTTTTACAACAGCTACATATAGAGGAAAAGGGGTGGGTACAAAAATTTTTACTACTATTAAAAAATATTGTCACAATAAAAATATCAAAATTATAAAATTAGATAGCGAAAAAAACTTATTATCTTCTCATAAATTTTACGAAAAAAATGGTGGCAGGTTTACTGAAAAAATGTTCAGATTTGATTTAGAATAATCCGAATATCCTTTACCGCTTAGAGCAAAAAAGTATCTAACCCGCTGTTTGGAACAATCCCTCAAAACTTACCTGCTTTAAAATGAGGCTAAATTCATCCATAAGCTTATTTATATTAATCTTGGGTCTAGGGAGCCAGCTTTGTTTTGAATACACCGAAAGCCTCTCAATATAACCACTCGATGTATAATGTAATCAGAGATATGGATAATAAAACATTGGAACAATACCAAAAAGAAGTAGCAGAGTTAGTTAAACAGTTTAATTTCAATTGGTCTACATATGTTCAATTTATTCATTTAGTTGAAGAAGTGGGAGAATTAGGAGAAGCAT